>JAEEGL012216106.1_pt1 | contig 27304 bp, 23 predicted proteins | sample 9134231 | NCBI WGS metagenome assembly JAEEGL01 (sample SAMN16246548, study PRJNA631951) | gut metagenome | biome: gut microbiome; feature: rumen; material: fiber-attached | host: Bos | place: Iran: Karaj | collected 2018-10
AATTTCCAGTTGAAGGAAGTGAAAAAATAAATATTCTTTGTAAAGTAATTATAATAAAAGTTTCATTAAAATCATAAGGAATAGATAATTGTTCAATTTCATAATTTGATGATGCTCCAAATAAAAGCCATTTAACAAATTTTTCCATTAATTTACTATATGAACAATCATATGATGTAATTAAAAGTAAACCATCAATTTTTTTTGCTTTCATTATAGAATATAATTGACTTATTCTATTTCTGAAAAAATAATGAAGATTTGGATTATTTGGAACAAAAGTTTCCATTTGATATATTATAAATTTTTGTTTAAATTTTTATTTTAAAATTAATTTTTTTTTTTTAATTTTTAAAAAGGATATATTTAAATTATGGGATAAATAATTTTATTTATTTTTAATATTTTTATTGTAATATTATAATAAATTTATAAATAAATTTTTTATTTTATCTTAATGAGCGAAGAGGAAAAAAAAGAAGTAAATGAAGTTCCTCCACAAGATTTTAAAGAAGATTTACCAAATGAAGAAGAAGAACCAGTTGATGAAGAACTTCAAAAACAAATGAAAGATGTAAAAATTGATGATTCTGTTTTTTCAGGTGAACACAAAAAAGGTGATAAGAAAAAACATGATAAAAAAAATTCAAAAAAAAAAGGAATTGATTTTATGGAATATGCAAGTAAAAATAATATTCAAGTAAATATTGAATATGAAGAAGATAAATTTGAAAAAAATAAAAATTATCATGATAACAAAAATAAAAATTATAATAATAATAATAATAATAAAAAATATGATAATAAAGGTAAAAATTATAATAAAAAAGGATTTAATAAAAATAATAATAATAATCAAAATAGACCATATAAATTTGGAGGAAATAAATTTGATTCTTTTAATCAAAAACCAAATTTTGAAAATCATTTTTATCAAGTACCTAAATTTAATAATGATACTGAAATAAAAAATTTTATTGAAAATTTATTTAATGAAAATACTCTTAATAAAGATTTATATTTGAGAAATAGATTAAATGATAAAGGACAAATTTTAGTTTATGATTTAGAAAAATATACTGCATTAAAAAAAAATAATGTTGATTCTAATAAAATTATTGATTTATTAAAAGAAAGTAATAATTTAGAAATTAGTGAAATTGATGGTAAAAAGTATATAAATGTTAAAAATTATTCACAATTAAATTTATTAACAATTGAACAAATTAATGAAAATAAAAATAAAATGAAAATGAATAGATTACAAAATATGTATCCTAATCAAATGGGATTTAATCCTTATGGATTTAATTATGGCCAAATGCAAAATTTTATACCTAATCAAGGATTTTATCCAATTCCCCCTCAGAATATGTATATCCAACCACCACCTTTTAATAATAATAACAATAATCAATAAATAAATAACTTTTAAATGAATAAAAATTGATATTTTTATTAAATCAATACTATTTTTATTAAATTGTTTTTTTAAATTTTTCAATTAAAAATTAAATTTTTATTTTTAAAGTATATTTAATTATAAATATATAAATAAATAACGAGTATTTATGAAAATTATATATAAATTGTTTAAAATGTTTAAATAATATATAATATCAAATTTTATTTTTGTTTATTTATATGCTGTTAATTTAAGCAAAATTAATAATCATAAAATAAATAATTTGATATCTTTGAAAAGAAAATGATTATAGCATTTCTAATTATTTATTAAACAAAAAAACTAAAAAAAATATATATAAAAATAAAATAAAACAAATAATCTAATACACACATTTAAAAAAAAAAATCCAAAAAAAAAAAAAAATAAAAAACTTAAAAAAATATAAAATAACAATAATAAATCCAAAAAATAAAAAAAAAAAACATATTAAAAAAAAAAAATGTCAACAGCCAAACCTAAAGGAAAATACCTAGTAACAGGAGCAAGTGGAAGATTAGGAACAGTAATAATAGACACTCTTCTCGAAGTATTAGAACCAAACTTAATAATAGCAGGACTTCACAACATGAAAAATGCATCAAAATTCAAATCAAAAAAAGTAGAAACTCGTCAAGTAGATTACTCAAACAAAGACACATGTAAAAAAGCATTTGAAGGAGTAGATAAATTATTTTTCATATCAGGATACCCAGGACAAAGTGTTTCTCGTCAAGATCAACATAAAAATGTAATTGAAGCTGCAATTGAAGCAAAAGTAAAACATCTTTATTATACAAGTTTAATTAATTGTCAATTAAATGAAGCTTCAATTGCAGAAGATCATAAATTTACAGAAGAATTATTAAAAGATTTAACTAGTGAACAACCAAAAAAAGAAAGAATGAAATATTCAATTATAAGAAATAATTGGTATTTAGAAAATGAAAAAGAACTTTTAAAAGCTTTTCAAAAAAAAAAATGTTTTTATATTCCTGCTGGTAATAGTAAAGTTGGTTGGGCACTTATAAGAGATTATGGTGAAGGTGCTGCTCATGTTTTTCTTGATGATGGTGCTAAAATGATTTATGAATTTACAGGAAAACCAAGAAGTTATAAAGAATTAGCTCAAGCTTTTATGGATGCTTCTGGTATTAATTGTGAAGTTAAGGAAATGGAAAAAGATGAATATCTTGATAATTTAAAGAAATTAGGTTTGAAAGGTGATGCTATTTCTAGTGTTGAAGGAATGTATGATGATATTGCTAAAGGATGCTTAGATTATCCTTATTATGATTTGAAAACTGCTCTTGATCATGATATTACTCCTTTTGAAGATTCTGTTAAGGAAGTTTTGAATAGTAAGTAAGAGATTTTATATTTTTTTTTTTGGTTTTTTTTTTTTTTTTAAATTTTTTTTTATTTTTGATGTTTTTGGGATTACTTTTTTTTTGTTATTGATTTTTATGGGTTTTTTTTTTTTTTTGGTTTTAAAAGGATTTTTTTTTTAGTTATTTTTTATTTAAAAATTTGAAGGATTTTTTTTAATTTTTTTTTTTATTATTATTTTTAATTGATTTAATTATTTTTCTATTTAAAGTATAAATTATTAGTAAAGTATAGTTATTTTTATTTATGTGATTTAATATATATTGTATTTAAAAAATATGTCATTGCAAAAAAATGGAATTAAAAAAATATTTACAAAATCATCTACATTCCAAACCTTTATTTTTGAAAATTATCTTTATCAATTTAAAAATTATTTTATGAATCCATATAATAAAATATATTTAAGAGGAGAAAATTTTAATATATCATCTGTTCAAAATAAAAAAGATATATCAAAAGTAGGAAATAATAAAAATGGATTTCAAATAAAATGTCTTACAGAACCTGGAGCAGATGGAGGATATTTTACAATTGAAATATTAGAAAACAATTCTTTTTTATTGAAAAATAGATATAAATTTCATTATTTATTAGGTCTAAAAATAAATTTTAATTTAGAATTAGATTTTACAATAGTTGATAATACTTGTGAAAATAATATTATATTATATTTATATTTACAATTTGATAAATCAAAAATTAAAACTGAAGAAGAAAAAAAACAATTTTCAAGTTTTTTTAAAGCATTTGAAGTTTGGGATTATCCAGAATATTTTAAAGATGTAGTTATTCATTCAAAAAAAAAAAATATAGAAAATTTTCTTTATGTTTCAATGACTATAAATTCGAATATAAGGACAATAAAAAATTTTGTAAAATGTCCAAATAATATTTTTAAAGCAGCTGGAACTGATAAATATCATATTATAAGAATAACTGGAAGTTTAGAAAAAAATAATTATTCAATTTATATTTTTAATCAAAGAACTAAACAAACTTTTACTTTTTCTATTGTTAAAGTTGAAAAATCAGAAGAAGGAATTAATATTATTATAAATGAAACAATTAAAGAAAAAGAAAATTCTAAAAATATTAATCTTAGAATTTATAGTATTGATAAAAATTTAACATGGGTTTCATATGAACAAAAAATATTATTTAGTGTTAATAAACAATATATGGTTCTATTAGAAAAATTAATTCATTTTTATTTTAAAAAAATTAAATATGTTATAGAAAATGAAAAAATAAATGAAACATAAATTTGAAATATAATCCTTATATTTATAGACTTAGTGTATTTAATTTATTTTGTTTATAAAAAAATTATTTGAAAAAATTTTTTTATAATAAAAAATATTTATTTTTTAATGTTTTTTTAAAAAAAATAATATAGAATATATCTAAAATAGTCTTTTAAATTTAAAAATATACCTTTTTTAAATAAAAATAAAAAAATATATGAATAATGCAATATAAACTCAATTTACATTTACATGCTCTTGAAAGTATTCAATTTCAAAAAAATCTAATATACATCTCAAAATTTTTTCTCGATATAAATAATCTTTATATTACAAATTATTTGAATAATAATATATAATTTTATTTTTTCTTAATATCATTTAATTATAAAAATACTTTAAAAAAACTCCTTTTTGTTTGAGTATTTAAATTATTTTAAATATATTTGATTGAATATATTTAAGTTAAGAATTTAATTTTCTTTCATGAAATTTTAATTTATCTTAAAAAAAATAATTATTGCTTAAAAATCTGATTATATTAATATAAATTAAATTATCAACAAGATTGTAATTAACTACTATTTAATATATTTTATAAGTATAAAGTAGTCAAAAAATTAATTTATAAAGTAAATATGTTAAATTTTAATTTAAAAAAACAAAAATAAAAAAAGATTTTTTTTCACGTTTTTTTTAAGTTTATTTATCTATTATTAAAAAAATAAAAATTTGAAATTATCTATTCTGCATAAACACCAGAAATACCTCTGGAGTCGAAACCACATTGTCCGAATTTAATTCTGAAGAATCCTTCTTCTCCCCATTTTGGACCCCATGAGTTTTGAGCAATCCAATAACCGACACCATTTTCGACTCCCCATCCAACAATAACAACAGCATGACCACCCATTAAATAACCACTTTTATGTTCATAGATACCACCTTTATAGCTCATGAAATCACTATAAACACTAAATCCAGTTTGAATATAACCATCTTCCATTACAGTTTTTTTAATAGCATCAACATTAGTATAATCTTTAGTATTTTTGGCTTTATAAACTTTCCATTCTGAACCATCTTTACATGGTGGAACAGAGCATTTAGTAGTAGTACCATTACCACTTTCATAAGGGAAACAAGTTTCAAGGCAAAGACCAGTTTCTTCAATAAAATCCCAATTTTTATCTAAGTAACCACCTTGACATCCGAAATTATTTACATCACATGAAACTGCATGTTGAGGTGAGAGAACAACTTTAGTTTTACCTTGAGTAGCTTTACAAATTCTTTGAGCAAAAGAAGTTGCTGATGAGAATGCCCAACATGAACCACATCTTTGTTGATCTCTAATTTCTTGTTGACATTCTGGCCATTCTTTTCTACCATCAAAGGCCTCTGGAAGATCGTTTGATGGAACGTAAACTTCGTTTTCTTTTTCTTCTTCATTTACGTCCTCAAGTACGACTCCGAAAAGACCACGAATTTCATCCTCTGTCCAATCTTTAAATGGATTTTCATCTACATCATATACTTCGTATGGGGCATTTTCTTTTAAATATTGGACTTCACGTTCATTTATGAAGTTGCAAGCTGTTAAGGCAAGTAATAAGAGGGTGACGAAACTTCTCATTTTTTTTAATTTTATTGATATTATTTTTGGATTTATATATAATTTTATTTTGGATTTATTTTTTTTTTTTTTTTTTTATTTTTTTTTTCTAGAATTGAATTATTTTTTTTTTTAGATATTTTATTTTGGATTGAAAAAAAAGGGAGAAATGGAATTTTTATCTCCATTAAGGAATATTTTCTATGTTTTTTTTCTTGATTTTTTACTTTATTAATAAAATTATAATTGATTTGAAAAGATTTATATAAAAATAAAGATGTTAATTATAAATAAATATATTAAAAATTATATGGTATGATGTCAATAATTTATATTACTTAGCATTTAATAATTAATTTTTATTTTTGATAAAAATTAAATATATAAAAATGAATAAAAAATTTAAAAAAAATTTCTTTAAAAATTTAATATCAAGTAATATATTTTTTATTAATTATAAATACTTAACAATAAAATTATTAATATATATAAAAATTAAATGATTAAATATTTTAAAATTTAAATTTTAAAAAAAAAATGAATGACATAAAAGTTAACCCGCTGAATAATTTCCATAATTATAAAGGAAAAAAAAAGTCTTTACCTATAAGTATAAATACAAACATTCTTCCTTGTCAATTTATTTTTAGTAAACCTGCATCAAAAATAGCAACATCATATATAAATATAGGACAAAAAATTCAAAATCAAAATCATCAAAAAACAAAATCTAATATGTCAAATAATGTTTTAAAGAATCCATATATCTTAATAAATAATCATAGTAGACAAATAAATAATTCAATAATAAAATTAAATCAAAATTTAACATCAGTAACTCATTATAATAAAAAAAGAGAAAATTCATCTTCATTAAGTAATAGAGAAACTTATTATCATTCAAGAAAAAAAACTCCAGTTTATTATCAAAAACCAAAACAAGAATCTAGAAATAATGATTATAAAATTCCAAAAAAACATTTAATCATAAAAAATCCAAATTTAATTATAAGTAAACCAATTAAAAAGCAAAAACAAACTTTTAAAAATTATCAATTTGAACATAATTCAACTTGTTCAAATATAATTAATATAAGTAATAAAAGTAATTTAATAAGTGATAAAATTGATAATATAAATAAAAAAAAATTTATTACTTTAAATAATAATAAAAAACAAATTAATAAAAGTTGTAATGTTAGTTTTCCTCAAAAGAAAAGAATGCTTTCTCATGAAAATATAAATATTCCATTTAACAAAAAATTTAAAAATGAAATTAAAGATAATAATTTAAAAAAAGGAGTTTTTAAAAATTTTAAAAATTCAGTTAGTAAAGAAAATATGAGTTGTTTTAATAAAAATAATCCAATCAAAAATATTTCTTCTGGAAAAAAGAAGAATAGAATTATTATTCATAATAAAAAAAATCCTGTTCCAAAAGGAGAAAATAAAATTGATTATCATAAAATTATAAAACAAGTAAAATTATCTAAAGAAAAAAAAGAATTTAAAACTTCAAATTCAAAAAAAAATTTAAATGATATGCAACTTTCTATTGATGATAGTAATTATTATATTAAAAATATTTATGTAAAAGAACATAAAATAGTTTTAAGTGAACCTAGTTTATCAAAAAATAATATTTTTCAAGATAAAAAAGAAAAGATTATCAAGAAAAAAGAATATAATGAATTATTTAATGAAGAAAATTTATTTGAATTACCAAATGATCTTGATGATCATTTTGATGATTTAAATTCGATTGTAAGAAAAATAAAATTTAATTTAGTAATTGTTAATAAAGAAAATTTATTTTCTCAAAATAATCAAATTTATCAAAATTTTAAACAAGAATTTGAAAATGATTTTGGAATAAATAATTTACATAAATTAAAAAGAATATATTGTTCATTAGATAAAGAAAAAAATAAAATAACAGAAAGAAGAAATTATAATAATATGTCATTTAGTACTCAAGCAAATTCTTCTAATAAAAAAGTAATTCAAAGTCAAAATTCTTTAATTTCTCCTATTATAAGTAAATTTAATTTAAATTTATAAAATAAAAAAAATCTCCTTCAAAAAAAATAACTCATAATATTATATATAAATTAATATTAATTAAAATTTTATTTTAGTGTTTTAAATTTTTTTTTATTAGGTGGTTTTTGTAATAATCTTTCAAACATTTTTAAATTTGTTGGACCAAATTTTAATTCTAAATGTAATGATTCAGCTTTTTTAATATCATTATAAATTTGAAAATTAATTTTTCTTTTTATTTTTTCATGTTTTTGAACTAAAGAAAAAACTCCTTTTTCTTTTTTTTTTCCATTCCAATAATCATTTAATAAATTTTTAAATTTTTCATCATTATTTTTAATATATTTTAATTTATATTTACAAGGTCTTTCAAGAATAAATTGTTTATTTGCAATATCATATATATCATCTTTAAAAGAACGAGTTAAAAGTGGAAAATAATGTGTACTATTTATAATATTAGTTAAATTCTTTGAAGTTTCATAATTACTATTACTTATTTTTTTTATTTCATGAGCTAATGAAACTGAATCATTAATTTTATGTTCTGAATTTATATATACTGTTAAACTTTTTTCATCTGTTATATTTGTATTATCAAAACTTTTTCCTTTTTCATTCTCTTTTTTTGGTATTGTTGATAAATTTATTGAATCAAAGTCTATAAATTTTTTAGGTTTTTTATTTCCTAAAATAATATTCACTTGTTTATTATTTAAATTATTAATTGAGGGATAATTAGTTATTGAATTATATTTTTTCTTTCTTAATTGATTTAAATATTTTTTGGTACCTTCATAAGTTAAATAATATGAATTTTTTTTATAATTCATTAATGGAGTTTTATATTCTAATTTTTCAGAATTTTCTGTATTAAGGGTTTCATATAATTGAGTTGAAGTTTGATTAAAAATATTTTTTTTTATTTTTATATTATTTTTATTTTTACTTTTATTTCTACTTTTGCTATTCACATCTTTTGTACTTGATTTATTATTTATTGATAAGTTGTCATTTTTTATTGTATCAAATTGGTTTTTATTATTATTGTGTAATAATTTATAATAATCATGTTTATATTCTATTCCTGTATTCCCATATATTTTTTTTAAATCTTTTTTTCTATCATTTATATTAGAATGAAATGGACGATCATTAATCGAATCTTGATTACATAATTTAGGTTGATTTATATTTTTAAATATATTTTGCATTTCAAGTAATTTTCCGTCAAATCTTATTTTTGAATCAAAATAATTAGGTTTAACTACTAATTTCATTTTTAAATTTATTTTATATTTATAAATATAATAAAATAATATTATAAATAAATATAAATAATCTAATTAGAACATATATATTTGAGAAACTGATAACCTCAAGAATTATACAAACAATATAAATTCTTGATTAAAAAATTATATTTATATTTCAAATCCTTTGTAATTTTCAATAATATTCAAAAAATCTTTTTTTTTTTCTTTTTCATCTATGTATATAACTCTTTTATTTAATATTTTATCTAAATTATTAGCATATAAATTATCCACATTTGGTCTTAAATCATATGCATAATTAATATTCACAATATAATTGAAAAATATTTCAAATTCTTTTTTTGAAATTTTTATTAAATCTTTAACGCCTATTGTAAGTTCATTATTACTATTTTTTAAATATAAAATAAACTCTTTCCAAGTTATATTTAATAAGAAATTTAGTTTCAACTTTTTTTCTCTAATTATATATTCATCTAAAAATGCAAAATTACAAAACAAAGAAATTAAATCATTCATTGGAATTTGAAGTAATAAATTATTTCTATATTTTGAAATATCACTTTTAAAATATCTTAATACATCTCTAACTTTTTTCTTTTTTGGAACTCCAATATTAAAAATTGATTTTTCAACATTTAAACAAGAATTTAATAATTTTTCATATATATTAATACAATTAATTTTTACCTTTTTAATCAAATTTCTATGTTTAAAATACGTTCTAGATGATAAAATTATCTTATTTTTAACTTTTTTACATTTTTTTTCATGAACATATAAATTATGATCACTATTTGAATAATTTGAACCTTCACTTACAGAAGATGATAAAGAATTTGATATATCATCTTCATCATCATAATTTCTATTTTTTTTATTTTCTTCAAAAAATGACATTTTAATGAATATTATAAATTAAATAGATATGAATAATGTTATATTTTATTAATTGATATATACATAATTAAATAAATATCATATTTATATTTCTATAGATATATAATATTTAAATTAAACGACACAAATTTTTTTTAATAAAAATTATAATTAAAAAATAGTTTTATTTTATTCATGTAAATCATTATTACAATCAATTCCTTCTCCAATACCTTCAACTTGAATAGTACTATGTTTAATATGATATTTTTTCTGAACTAGATTTTTAGCAATAGGTAAAGTCTCATCAGGAAATTTACTACTAATATGACAACTAAGAGAAACTTTTCCTAAACTTAAACTCCAAACATGTAAATCATGAATATCAACAACACCATTAATTCCTTTTAAATCACTTTCAAGTTGATTAATATCAAAATCAAAAGGAGAACCTTCCATTAAAACACTAATGCAATCTTTTAAAATTCTAATAGTAGTAAAACCAACAATAATACTAAAAATATATGTACAAATAGGATCAGCAATTGATAAATTAGGATAAAAAAATATAATAACACCTGCAATAATAACACCTACATTTTGTAAAGCATCACCAATAACATGAATTAAAGCAGCTCTCAAATTAACATTTTCATTTTTTTTATGTTCACCATTATTTTCATTTTTTTCTTCATGATTATGTTTATTTTCATGATTATGTTCATTTTTATGATTATGTTCATTTTCATGATTATGTTTATTTTCATGATTATGTTCATTTTCATGATAATGCTCATTTTCATGATTATGTTCATGTTTATGATTATGATTATGTTCATGATTATGATTATGTTCATGTTTATGATTATGATTATGACTATGTAAATGTACATGACCAATTCCTTGATAAGCTAAAACAATACCCATAACTAAATTAAAAGCAAAGCCAATAACAGCAACGAGAACCATAATAAAACCATCAACTTGTGGAACAGTAATAATTCTTAAAGTTGCTTCATATAATAACCATAAAGTTAAACCCCAAATTAAAGTAATACTAACTAAAGCACCTATAATTTCTGCACGATGAAAACCAAAAGACATTTCAGTTGTTGCTACTCTTCTACTTATATAAATGGATACTATTGATATTATAAAACCTAAGAAATCACTTAGTAAATGAGCAGCATCACTCATTATTGCTATACTATTTGCAAGATATCCTCCTATTACTTCTACTGTCATAAAAATTAAACATATTACACAAACTATTGATAATTTTTTCATTGCTTCTTCTTGGTTCTTTAAATGCTCGTCTTGAGATATGTTGTTTAAACTCTGGGATATTATATCTTCTTTTTGAAGTAAATTTTCAGTTAGGTCATTTATTTTTTGAGAATTTGTTGTTGTCATTTTAATTTTTTTTAATTTTATTTTATTTTTATTTTTTTTTATTTTTTTTTATAGGTTTTAAATTGTTAATATTATGTGAATCTTTTTTTTTTAGAAATTTTTTTTTTATGTTTTTAATAATTTATTATTTCAAGTATTGTTATGTTATAAAATTTTAAAAAAAAACAAAATTTTTGAAAAATTAAATCTTTTTGTATAGGAAAAAATTTTACTTAGTTAGAATAAATATATTAATACTTTAAATTTTAAAATATTTCACAAGTACATTTTGTTGTGTCTTTACTATTATTAACATTTGGTTCTACTGTATTTTCAGAATTATATTTTTTCCAACATTCAACATTTATTACATCAATTTTTCTATTAAATTTTACTTTTTTTTTCTTTGCTTTTATATCATTATTTTCTTCATTGTTTTTATTTATATTTTTGCTATTTTTATTATCATTACTTACATCATTTGTATCTAAATCTATTTTAATATTATCTTTACTAATATCATCATTATCAAAAATCTTTGAAGGTTTTTTTTTTATTTTATTATTACTTTCTTTTTTATTTTTGTGTTGAGAACTCATTAAAAAATAATTAAATATTTTTAATAAATTTTTATTTTATTTATTTATTTTTTTTGCTTAATTATCAGTTATAGCATATAAGACTTCAACATCTCTATCTCTTTTTAATTCATCAAGTGTAGCTGAAATATCTTTAAGTATATCTCTATTTTTTGAAACTTTACTCATTTTTTTTAAAATAATAACACAATTCATTCTAACATTTCCAATTTTATCTCTTGAAAGTCTCAAAATATAAGGAAATAATTTTTTTTCCAAAAAATCATAATTATATTCATCATTAACAAATTCCTTTATTAAAATAGTAACTGTGATTCTAACTAAATAACTGTCAGATTTAATCATAGTTGATAATTTAGCTAATAATTTTTTTTCAAAATCTTCTCCTTTAAAAATATCATATAATCTTTTCATTAATTTACAAGCAGTTTCTCTAATAGCATAAACTGGATCATTTAACCATTTAATACAAATATTCAAAATATTTTCCATAAATATTTTTTTATTTAATATCCTAGCAAGAACTGGAATAGTTTCAGCAATTTGATTTCTAATTCTCCAATTTTTATTATTAGAAATTTCAATTAAAGAAGGAATAATTTCTTGAACAATATTATCAATATTCATAATTTCATGTAACTTATCTAAATTTTTAATAAGAACCATTCTAATATCATGTTCATTATCTTTAATCATTTCAACAAAAATAGGATAAATATAATCATTAGTTAATTTTTTATCAACAAAAGGACACATTAATAATAAATTAGAAGCCAAAGCACTTCTAACATAATTATAAGAATCCTTTGATAAAGGTTTTAATTTAGATAAAACTTGAACAAAATTATTTTCTCTTCCCAAAACTTCAGAAATCATTTCTAAATTCCTACAAGCACTTGTTCTAACTTCAGCCTCTGTATCTTCAATAATTTTAGCATAAGAATTAATTATAATATTTTTAATATCATTACTATTATTTTGAATTAAAGGACCAAATGAACAAACAATAGGTAATTTTTCAGAAAAAGTTAATCTAGTTCTCCAACTTTCATCATTAGCTAATTTTGGTAATACATTTGATAAAAATTGTCCATAATCCATAATATTAATAACATTTTTTAAATTTTCAATAGAATCCATTAAATTAAATCTAACAGTATCATTTTTTTCATTAATTAACTGATTAAAAAATTCTTCAAAATCACTTCTTTCCATATAACAAGAAATTTTTTTTAAACAATAAACTAATTCAATTTTAACCATTTGATTATTAGAATTTAAAAATTCTCTTAATATTTTCATCATATCTTTCCTATTTTTTTCATTAAAACCACCATAACAAGTTCCAATAAGTGAAACTGCATTTCTTTGATAACCATTATCTTCAGATGAAGATAATTCATTAATTAATTTCATAAGATCAGTATTTAATTCATTTCCATATAAATCTAAAGCCGCTTCAATACTTAAATTAATTTCTTTTCTTATTATTGAATCATCAGTATGAAGAATTGTTTCTAATAAAGGAAATAAGTCATGAATATAATTTTTTCCTCCAATTCCTTCTATAAATAAAACTATGTCTTTTGATAATTCTAAAAGACAATCATCTTCTTCAATGTCTAAACAGTTTATTAAATATGGAATGAAATCTTTTCTAAAACGATCGTGACCTATTTGATCTATTATTTGAGGTATGTTGTGAATTGCATTTGTTTTTACTTTTGATTCTTGACTTTGAAGATCTGCTATTATTGATTTTAATGTTGGTGGTTGGATGTCTGACATTTTTTTTTTTGAAGGTTTATTTTTATATTTTATATGTTTTGTTATTTTTTTTTATTTTTAATATTTTTCTTTATAAATTAAATTTGAACTGCTTTTTTGTATATTTGTTCTTATCATATAAGTTATTTTGAATATATAATAATTATTTTATTATAATTTAAATAATTATTATTTAATTATATTGTAATCATATTTTCTAAATATTTAATTATGGTTTAATTTTTTTTTAATAAAATTGTGCCATTTCTGAATTTGCAATTTCTTGATTTGTATTTATTTCATTATTTTCAATATCATTATTATTTTCATCTTGTTTATTATTTTGATTGAATTCAAAGTTAATTTCATCATAAATACCTAATTTATTTCCTAATTTATATACATTATTATCATTTAAAAAATTAGATTTATTATAAATTAATAAATCAGAACAATTTTGAAGTGTAAGACATTCATTTGTAGATATTTTTTTAAATAAATTAACATTTTCCTCATTATTACTATTTTCCTTTCCAATTTTATCATAAGGAACTTGCTCAGAAAATCTTACAATATTTTCTTTCATTTTCTCAACTTGAGTTTCAAAAGTCTCAACAACAGAATCATAATCATAATTATCTAAATTTTTAAATTTATTTAAAGATCTAATTCCTCTTTTAATTTCATCAGAAATTTTTTTAGTTTTACCTATTTCCATTAACGCAACTTGAAAATATTCTTTCATAATTAAAACTTTATTAATACATTTTTCTTTAAAAGAATTTAAAATAATTTTATTATCTTCATAAATTTTTTGTAAATTATTAACACTATTTTTAAAATTATTTTCTAAATTAAACATACAATTATCATAACAATTATTAACAGAATCTAATAAATCATTTACTTCACTTAAATAAACACTATTAATCATAGAAGAAGAAGTACTCATTGTATTATCCATTCTTTTTGCAAAATCAAAACAATCTTTTAACTTATTATCAATATCAAATTCAGAAATTTGATTTTGTTCATTTTGATAATTTTGAATTTCATTTTCAAAATATATTTTCATATTATTTGTTAATTCTTCAATATTAATTCTTTTAATATAATCTCTTTCTAAACATCTTTTAATTAAATTTTGTAATAAAGGAGAAATATCATTTGGAATTTTAGGAAAATTTCCATTACAAATATTTTTACTTAATTCATCTTGTGTAATTTCCATATCATAAATTGGAGATTCAGTACTATACATATCAATTAATAAACAACCAAAAGACCATAAATCATAATTTAAATCATCTCCATTAAAAACAAAATATTCTGGTGGTTGATATTTCATTCTTTCTTTTACAATTTTATCATTATTAAACATTTTCTTTTCTGTTATTTCATTACCAAAATCAAGTAATTTAATACAAATTTTATCATTAATACCAAAAACTCCTGGTCTAATATCAGAAGTTTTCTTATTTTCTGATTGTAATATTGTTATTATATTCATACATTGTTTTACTATATCTGTTCTATTATCTTCTGTTATTAAATTTTGTTTTAATGCTGTTTCTAAAGAAAAAGCAAAAAATTCAAAAAGTAAATATGCCTCATCTCCTTTTATACAAACACCTTTTAAATTTAAAAAATTTTCATATTCTTTAAATTTTTCCCATAATATAAATTCATTTATTACTTTTTCATCTTTTGTAATGTCTATTATTTTAATTGTATATACTTCATCTTTGTAATTTGCTTTATAAAAAATCCCACTTCCTGTTGTACATATTGGATTTTTATCTATTTTTATATCGGAATAATTAATTATTGGGATATTTAAATCTTTTATTGATTTTTCATTTATTTTTGGATTTGGCTTAAATCTTAAAAAATTTAACATTTTTTAAAATAATTTTTTAAAAATTATTTTTGAAAATGGGTAAATATTTAATTTATATATTTTTTAGAAATTAACGATGAAAAAGAAAAAATAAAAATCATTTTTGATAATATATTAATTGTATTTACTAAAGAAGTTAATAAGGTATCAAAGTATATTTTAGAAATTGAAATTGAAGTAAATAACCAAACAAATAAATTAAATAATCTTGTTAGTAAAGCAGAAAATTCTTTTCAACAATATGAATTATTAAATTATGAAATTGGAACAATTAAAAAATTATTATTAGAAGTAGGAGGAAAGATAAATCAAAAATTATTAAATGATATTTTACTAATAAAAAATCCAAATGAAGCAATATATCTTCTTATAATGATATTTTATAAAATAATAAAAAGTATTGATAGTAATGAAAAAATCAATAGTAATAATATTAAATGGGAAATTTTACAAAAAAAATGTACTTATTCAACATTTAATCAATATATATCACTTATATCAAAATTTTTTCATAATGGTTTAAATAAAGAAGATTTAGATGAAGCTATGCCATTTCTTGTTAATTATGAAAAATTAGAAGAAATATTAAAAAAATTTGGAAATGAATATTTAATTATTCTTGAATTTATTAAAATTAATATTGATTATAATATTAAATTGAATATTATACAAAATTTATATAATGGGAATTTAAATAAAAATAATAAAATAAATTCACTTCAAAATGAAGTAAATAATTTAAATTCACTTTTAGAAAAATCTAAAGAATTATTTAATGAAATGGAAAAGGAATTGACATTATTAAAATTTTTAAATCTTAAAATGAAAAATTGGACAAAAAATAACAAAATATTTGCATTAAATTTAATTATAAAATATAATTTACACAAACAATATAATATAATTTATGAATTTTCTCAAACTTCAGAAAAGGAAAAATATATTATTAAGCTTCATTCAGAATTTAAAATAAGAGAAAATTTTTTAAATAATTTATTTGAAAATAAAGATAAATTCAATAAAGGCTTAAATCAAAAAATACCACAATCAACCATAAATTATTTATTTAATAATGAAAAAAATAATTATTTATTATCATTAGAAAACCAATCAAAAAAAAAGAAAAACATATTAAAACACTATAAACTAAATTTTCTAATATCCCAAAATTTTACAAAAATCAATAATAGTTTATCATCTAGAGAAAATTTTGGTGATGGAAGTTCAGAAACAAATAATACTCAATCAAAATCAAGAATAAAAGTTCCTTCAAGTATTAATATGGCTCAAATAAAAAACCAAAATATTAGTGCAGAAAAAACTACAGGAAGAACTAAAAATGAAAAAGATTATTTTAAATTAAATAATATTAATAATAATATTATAGAAACAAGCACAATTTTCAAAGATGATGAAAAAATTAAATATAATAATACGACAGAAATTAAAAATAAAAATAATAAAACAGAACAAACTTTAATTTTAGAAAATAATGAAATTGATTTAAATTGCTTTTATTGTTATAAAACATCAAATTAAGTAACAATAAAATAAATTTAATTTAAGTTTATTTTATTATTTATATTAAAAGTATAAATTAAATAAATTATTTTTTATATTATTTCCTTCATATATTTCTATTACATTAGAATTACCACCAAAGCATAACATTTTTTCTTCAAAAGAAATTATTGAATTAACTAATGAATTATATTTCAAAGGAATATTAATTTCTCCATTATCTAAAGAATAAATTTCGTTTAAATCTTGTCCTATTATATATTTATTTTTATAATTATATATTGTATTAACTATAGAAAATTGAGGATATACTTTCGTACATATATTTAATATATCATTAAATTTTATTATAAAATTATTACATGATACTAATAAAAAATTATTTGATTGTTCTATTGACTTAATTGAATATGATAATTCTGAATTATTTTGATATGAATTAATATTATTGTCAATATATATGTTTTTTTCTATATCAAAAATACTTTTTGGTTGAATATTTTTTTCTCTAATATCAAATTTTTTTAATAAAGAATTATTTCCTCCTAAAATTATTTCATTATCATTTCTAAATTGGGCATTATTAATTGAAGAATCATTAAAATAATTACATATTAATTTTGAATTTTCTAAATCAAATAAGTTTAATTTTCCATTATTTGAATAAGTTATTATTTTATTTGAATTTAAATGACATCCATTAATTATTATATTATCATTTATTTTTGTATCAGAAAAAATTGAATTTTTTTCTATTTTATTTATTTTTATTTTTTGTAAATTCTTTGAATTAGAATTAGTTTGAATTTGATTTAAAATATTATTAATTGAAAAAGAAAAGGTATTAAAATCTCCAGTAATATAAATTTTATTATTGAATTTATAAATTGAAGTAAAATTTCTATTTTCCTTCAAATTAAAATCATCAAAACTAAAACATAATAAAGGAGGTATCAAATTATTTTCATAATGATTATTAGAAACAATATTTTCTAGTAAAAAATATTCATCATTTTTTTCATTATTAAAATTAAATTCATCATCATTTAACTTATATATATTTAAAATTCCACAATCATCTAAAGCAAATAACACTTCATTATTATAAATATCTTTAACAGTAGTCATTCCTACAAGATTACAATTTTTAGTACTAAAAAAATTTAAATTTTCTTTCATTATTAGTTGAAAAAAAAATAATTTTAAAAAAAAATTTATATTAATAAATTAATTAAGTTATTTAATGAGTGTTTCAAAACATCAATCAAGAACAATAAGAATTATTGAACCAATTGCTAATTTATCAGCATATATTAATGAAGCCCAAAAAATATATGATCTCGAAAATAAAATAATAAGAATTCCAAAAAGAGAAAATTTTTTTTTAACTGCAAATACTGAAAATATAAACTCTTTTAATTCAAAAACATTAAGTCAAGAAAAAATACCAAAAATAAATTCACGTTTATATAATCCAATAAAAACAGAAGAAAATTTTAATGTAACAAAAAAAGTAAAAGAGATAAAAGAATTAGCAGAAAAAAGTTTAAAAACATATGATCCATTTATGAGAAATAAAACAAGAGTTGCTTTTGATTCAAGAAATGCTGATATAATATTTGAAGCAAGAAAACAAATTAATAATTTTGAAAAAAGACAAGCTAATAAATTACTTGATAAAATAGGTTCTCTTCAAAAATTTTATAGAGAAAATAAACAAATTGCAATAAATAATGTGTTAATTAAATTATTAAATAATGAAAGTAAAAAATTAGAAGATTTAGAAAATGAAAAAGTAAAAAATTCAAAAGAAGGAAAAGCAACTGAAATTATAAATGATAAATATTTTGAAGATTATTCAATTCTTCAAAAATATACAGTTAAAGAAATTGATAAGATAATAAGTCTTATTCAAGATAAATATAGACATTTATTAATTAAAGCAAGAATAATAGAAAATAATAATAGAATTATTCATGATGAAATGTTTAAAGAATTAAATAGAATTGAAGATTTAAGAATTTATGCCCAATTTACAAATGAAGTGTTTAAACTTCCTCAAAAATTTAATAAGAAAATTATAAAAAATTCTGAATTTACTATAACTGATCATCGAAATATTTCAGTTGAAGATTTAGTTAAAAAAACTTTTAAACATTATTCTTTTTTACTTAATTCAAATTATCTTGAAGAAGAAAAAAATGTTAATGAAATAATACAAGATCCTAATACTTTAATTGATCAATTTCATATAATTGAAAATGATATTATTAAATTAGTTTCTTTTGGTGAAAATATTTATAATGAATCAATAATAATGAAAGAAGAACATATAAATTGTGTAAATGAATTAAAAAGTAAATTAGAAGTTTATGAAAAAGAATATAAAATTGAAAAAGAAAAATATAAAAAATCACTTGAAGAATATACAAAAATGGTTTCATTAAAATCAAAAGATAAAAATCATTTTGCAGTAGATTTAATAAATGAATTATATGAATTTTTATTTATTAATCATGAAAAAGATCCATTTCATATTTTAGGGACAAGAATGACTTTTAATAAACCAAAAAAAATTCCAATTGAAATTATGTTAAAAGATTTAATATCAAAAGTTCAATCTGAAGAAAGAAAAGTTAATAATTTAATAATGAATTTAGATAATTATGAAATGAAAGATCCAGACACATTTATTCCAATAATTAATGATTATAAAAGTGAATTAAAATTAACTAAACAACTCCAAGCAAAATATAAAATTGAAGAAGAATTAAATACAAAAAAAATATTATTTAAGAAAAAATTTGATAAAGTTATTATTCAAAGTAGAAAGACAGCAGCACCATTTAGAATTGCCAAAAAACGTAAAAAAATTGAATTAGATCCTGAAAAAGAAAAAGAAATTGAAGAAATGAATTTACTATTTTATTAATTGATATAATTAAACATTTTTTTTTAATCTATTTTTCAATGTTAAAATATAATATTTTCTCTAATAAAAATAAAATTACTAAATAAAATTTATTATATTTAAATATTATTTAATATTGTGCTTCATTTGCAACTTGGAAAAAGTCCCTGTATGTTTGAAAGAAAAAATCTGCTAATAATTCATGAATTTTAACAACTAATTTAACATTTTTTCCATTACTAACATAATTAATATCAAATTTATTTTTATCTTTCTCATTACTTTTTTTAAAATCATTAATATTCATAATATTAATTTTTTCTTCTTTATTATTATCATATTTAATAATCATTTCAAATTTATTAGTTTTTTCATCTTTATTAAAAGTAATAGTCATTTGTTTATTATGAGATAATATTCCTTCAACTTTTTCAACTTTAAAATCAATTTTTCTTATTTTTTGATTTTTCATTTCTTTTTTCATCTCATACAATTTATTAATTAAATCATCTCTTTCTTTTTTTAAATCTTTTAGAGCTTTTTCTTTTTGAAAGCATTCTTTGTTTTTTTCTTCTAATCTAATTAAAGAGTCAGTTGCTTGTTTTATATATTCTTCATTTTCTAATTTAAACTTTTTATATTCTTCATCATATTTATATTTATTATCTTCAAAATCTTGAATCATTTTATTAACACTTTCTCTTTGCATTGCTAAATTTCTTAATTCTTCTCTTAAATCTTCTTTTTCTTTTTCAAGTTGATTAATTTTTGTTGTTTGAAGTGCAATTGATGTTTGAAGTTTCATTTGTTCTTGTTCAAATTTTTCTTTATCTTCAGCTAAACTTTGAAGTAAATTTTTTTTTTTCGTATTTTAATTTATTTATTTCTTGTTCTAATTGAGTTAATTTTTCATTATTTTGATTGTCTGAAAAGAAATTACCAACTAAATTTCCTATTTTACCAGTTTTTTTTTTTGGACCATTTTTACTTCTTTCAAGACTTAATTTTGCTTGTAAATCAAATTTATCTTTATTTAGATCTGTTATTGATTGGTCTTTTTTTTGTAATAATTCTTCATAATTTTTAATTTTTTCTAAGTAAATAGATGTTTTTTTTCTTTCTTCTTTTAAACCTTGTGCTAATATTTGAAGTTTAATTAATAAATCTTTAATTTTTAAATCTTCTTTTTGCTCTAATCCATCCATTTTAAATAAGAAAATAAGAATAAATTATAATTAAAATTATTTTTTTTATTTATTAAAAATTAAATAATATTTTTTATTTATTTATTTATACTTTTTGTTACATATTCTAATCCTTTTCCAACTGTATTATTCTTATCTTTTAATGCCTGAATTTCAATTTTTAAATCATTGCATTTAGAATTAAATAATAGAAGAATACTTCTATTATTTTTATTATCATTTTCTAAATATTTATTTTCTTCTTTTTTATTTTTTATTTCAGTTTTCATTGAATTAATATTTTCCATTTCATTAGAATATATATTATTCATTGAAGTAGTTTCTCTATTTAAATTCATAATTTGTTCTTTAATTTTGTAAATAAAATTTTTCAAAGTGTTAGCTTCCTTTTCTAAATTTTCATTTTCTAACTTTTTTTCTAAATAATCACATTTATATTTATTAGTATTAATAATTAAATCATTATTAATTTTATTCGAATTTTCCAAAGCAATATTCATTTCTTTAACATTATCATTAAGTCCTTGAACATTATCAATTAAAACTATAGAATTTCTTTTTTTAATTTGTTTTTCTTGATTTAAGGGTTCAACAATATTATTTGTAATATTATTTAACATATTATTATGATCATAATTAAATGAATTTCCACCTGTTGATGTAATATAAGGTTTTGTACTTTCATTTGTAGTTAAAAATGCATATTTTGAATTTGAACCTAATGTTTTTGTAATTTCTTTTTGAAATTTATGAGAATATAATTTTTTTTCATTTGAAGGAATTGTTTTTAATATTTTATTTAAATCTAATTGTTTTGGAGGATATTTATTTATTCTTTTTGCTAATTTTTCTTGTTGTTTATAATTTTCTAAATTTTTTATAAATACTTCATTTGTTTTTTTATCTTTTGGATATTTCGGATATTTAATTGATGTTGAATTTAATTCTTTTAACATTTTTATGTTTAAATTATTTTATATGAATATTTTGTAATAAATTGATTTTTTTTTATTTTTTAATGTAAGTTTCATAATAAAATAAAAATAAAAATTATGGAAGAAACTAAAGGAAATATTGAAGAAGAACATGAATTACAAAGACAAAAATTTATTGAACTAAATTCAAAACCAATTGAAGAATTAACACTTGATGAAATAATTAAATTAAGAAGATTACTTTTTAGAAAGAATATTCCTTCAGAAAGTAAAAAAGATCATGTTAAACAAATTTTCTCAACTTTAAATTTCAAAACAAATACAAGTACTTATCAAGATGATTTCTTTTATACAGATGAAAAAAAAGAAAGTACTTTACATCCAGATTTATATTATCATAATTTAAAATCATTTATGAAGTCTTATGAAGAAGAGAAAATGAAACATAAAATTATAATTAGAAAATAAAAGAATAATATAAAAATTAAAATCATAAAAAATAAATTTTTATTTAAAACAAAATAAAAAAAAAAAACTAAAAAAAAAAAATAAAAATAAAATTATATTAAATAAATGGGTTGTTGTACTTCTCAATATACAGATTCTGAATTAGAAAATGCAGAAACATTACCAGAAATAATTTCAGTAATGAAAAAAAGAAGTGAAGATTTAGTAAAAGAAAAAGATGAAATAAATGAACATTTAAAAGATCCTTCAAAAGAAGTAACTTTTGTAAGAATTGATGATTTAACACAAGAAGATTTAGAAAGAAGAGTTCCTTATTTAGAAAAATTACATGATGCTTATGAAGATGTTATTCAAACTATGGAAAATGTAGATTTACCTGTTGAAGAAACCAAACAACATTTAATTAATATTATGTCTAATCATTTAATTTCATATGATTTATCTGAAAAATTTAGAAATGATGTTGCTAAGTTTAAACAATTTGCTTTTGAAAATGAAAAAAGATTAACTGAAGGATTTACTAAACCTTTACATAGTGAATCTTAAAAAAATTATTTTTTTTTATATTTGGGTTTTTTATTTAATTTTCTTTTAAAAAAATTTAATCTTTTTTTTTATAAGCTTTTTTTTTATTTTTAGCTTACAGAATTTAATATATTGTTTTTATATATTTTTATTTTTTATAGGTTATATTTTTTATAATAAAAATATTTACTAAAAAATAATTTATTTTATTTACATCTTCTAAAAAATAATATATTAAAAATATTACTCATTTTTATTTTTACAAAAATGACTTTTATTAAATTTTCCTATAATAACAAATATCACTTTGTGACATAGTTCTATTAAAAGGTTTTTCACAATAAATTTTTTTATTAAAACTTCTATTTATATCACTTTTATTATTTTCACTTATATTAGAATAAGAAGATTTATCAACATTCATAGTTCGATTAAATAATATAGAATTTGATTTAATTAATTTACTTTTATCCAATTTTTTTTTAAATAAAACACTATTTTTTTTATAATTAGGAATTTTTTGATCTAAACCTCTTGGTGCTTTATCAAAACTATAACCAATTAAACTTTTTTTAATATAATTAATATTAGGTTTATAAGTTCCAACTCCAGGATTATCTAAATTACATCTATTAAAATTAGTAGGATTATTCCAATTTTTTAAACTATTTTCTCTTGATTCTTTACCAAAAACACAATTAGGATTTTTTTTCATAATTTCTTTATAACATTTTATAATAGAATATTTTCCAATACCAGGGTAATTATAATTAAAAGGTTTTTCATCTTTTTTACCTTCAAATTTATAAGAAATTATTTTATTTACTCTTATTGGATTATATGCTGCTGGACCAGGAGAAATATTTTCAAAACTATCATTATTTACATTATGTACTCCTCTCATTGTATATTTTTTTCCTCCTGGAAATAATCTTTTTATTGTATATAAACCTACTCCTGGAGTTTTTGATCTTTTTGTTATGTCTTCATGTCCTTCTGCATTCATTCTATTTTTTTTTTTTTTTTGAAGTTTATATATTTTTTTATATTTACTTAAAACTTTTTGGATTTCGAAATATGTAATTTGATGGATAATATGCTGCTGGACCTGGAGAATCATTTATTTCACTTGATAATTTTTGACCTCGAATACTTTTTGAAAATGAATATGCTTTTGTACTTTTTTTCATTTTTTTTTTTAAATTAATTATTATTTAATAATTAAAATTAAAATATAAAAAAGTATTTTAATTTATTAAAAAAAAAGAATATAATATTTTACTTTTTTATTTCAATTATTTAAACAATATTTATTAAGATAAAAAAAATCAATTTTAAAAATCTTAATTAAATAACAGGAGCAGTAGTAGAAATTTGTGGAATATTTAAATAAGCAATAATATAAACAAAGAAAGTAACTTGTAAAGTCAAAGTAATAATAGCAGCAGCATACATAACAATCATAAGTAAAGAAACAGCTTGTACATATAAATCTTTATAAGTACAAATAACAATAATATTAATAGCACTTGGTGCAGATGCCATAAATAAAAATATAAAAACTAAAACATCATCACTTTGAAGATAATCTCTAAAAATCCAAATAATTAAAGGACAAGCAAGAAGTGGCATTACAATTAATTTCATAACAGAAATCCAAAATAAATCACAATTATTTAAAAAACTAACTTCATTTCCCTTATTTTCACTTTTTTTATCACTAGGAAATTTAATAGAATCAGCAAAAGATAAACCTAATAAAAACATAACAATAAATCCATAAGATTTCCCCACCATAACATTAACAGAAATTAAAGTAGCATTTAATAAAGAACCAGGAGTATTAAAATAAGATTGAAAATAAGGATTTAAAGTAAATAAAATAGAAAGAATAGAAGCAACTAAAGGAACATTAACAACACTTTTAAAAAAATCACCAATAGTTCTTTCAGGAGCTTGTGATTTCCTAGTTTCAACTTCTTCATTACCTTCAATTCTATGATCAACTAAATCTTCTTCATCAATTAAATAATAAGCACCTGACCATCTCCAAATATTAGAATAAATACTATTCATTGCAATATATAAATAACCTCTTTTTTCAGAATTACCAATTAAACCTTTTTGTCTTGGAATTATTGAATCTAATAAAGGACCAATTACTTGCATTAAAACTATTGTCATTGATGTAGTATGTGGTGTTGAAAAAACTGCTTCTATAAATCTTGATTGACATGGAGAATTTCTTAAAAATTTTGCTATTAACCATCCCATTAATAATCCAAAAAAAAATAAGAAACAACATCCTAATAATGAATCAAATATTAATTGATAGTTTTCTATACGGAAATTGTTTACTATTTGAGCAAAGATGAAACATGGGAGAATTACGTTTGTTACTACTTTTGATAAGTTCTTTTGAAATGAATCGTCTATTATTTTAAATTTTTTTGCTAGGATTCCTAAGGTTACTATGTATAGTAAGTGGAAAGTGCTAAGACTTGCTGCATAGAAACCGTTTTGTAATAATGATGTGTTTACCATTTGATTTTTTTTTTTTTTTTAATATTTATTATTATATAAAATTAAATACAAATTATAATCTTTTTTTTTGAATTTTTTTTATAAGATTATAGAATATTTAATTACCATATTAAAAGTTATTTTTTTATACTTTTTATATTTCAATTCAAAATCTAAATAATAATAAAATTAAATCTAAAAAATTCAAAGATATTAATTTTTATACCATTTTCATAATATCAACTGTAATTAAAAGTACAAATATTTGTATTTTTTTTTATTTTAAGAGTGATAAATAATTTAATTATTTAATTATTTTTTTACTTAATTTAAAAATTAAAATGAATCATTATCAATCATCTGATAATATTAATTATATTAATCCTTTAGAATATATGACTAATTCATTTTCTCAATCCATTCATTCAACAATAATAGAAAATAAAATAAATTCTTCAAATTTTTTTAAAAGAAATCCTCTTAACAGAAAAAGAAAAAGAAGAAATCAAAATAAAATTCTAAATAGAAAAATAAATAAAATATTAAAATCTCAAAAATTAACAAATAAAAAATTAGAATGTATAGCAAGTATATTAATGTCAAAATTTTGTAATTTAGAATTATATGATTATGAACATTTTGAAATAAATATAATAAAAAATGTAGATGAAAATGATGAAAAAACAATTGAAGAAAATCCATATATAAGTTATGATGATTCTAAAAATGAAGAATTAGAGAATTCACAAAATAATGATAAATCAAAAGATTTAGAAAATTCAAAAGAAGAAGAAAATGAAAATGAAAGTCAAAATCCAAAAAATAATTCTATTCAAAATAGAAAAAATTATGATAATAAATTTTCAAATTTAGAAATTAATTTAAATGATTTTCGTATATCATCAAAAAAAATTAAAAAGAAAATATATGAAAAAGAAGAAAATAATGAATATAATTTAAAATTGGAAAAAGAAATTGAGAATGAAAAAATAAATAAAGAAAATTTAAATATAAATAATAATAATGATAAACATAATATTTTACCCAAAAAAAAAGTTGAAATTGAAGAAATTGATAATTTAAATATTAATATAGAAAAAAATAAAGAAAATGATGAAATTAGTATGAGTAATTATTTTGAAGACAAAAATGATATTCAAAAAAAAATAAGTTTAAGTCAACAAAGTCATCAAAGTGAAAAACAATTAAGTTCAAATATGGTAAAAAGTTCTCAAGATAGATTTAAAAAAATTAGAGGATTTAATTTTAGAAATAATATAAAGAATAAAAAATCTTTTCAACAAAATGAAAAAAATGAAATTAATAAATTGTTGAATAGAGGACAACATGATGATATTCCATTAAATTTTAATAATAAAGATAATATATGAAATTAATTAGGAAATAATTTATATTTTTAATATTTATTAATTTTTGAGAAGTTTATAGTCAAATTATTTATATTAAAATTTTATTATTTATTTTAGATAAAAAATAACTTATAATAAAAAAAATAATAAATATTTTTGATTTAATTATTTGTTTTTTTATATTTTCAAATAAATATTTTTTTAATTAATTATTTTAAAAAAAATTTTTAATATTCGGATTTGGGGATTGGGGATTGGGGATTGGGGATTGGGGATTGGGGATTGGGGATTGGG
>JAEEGL012973943.1_pt1 | contig 27304 bp, 27 predicted proteins | sample 9134231 | NCBI WGS metagenome assembly JAEEGL01 (sample SAMN16246548, study PRJNA631951) | gut metagenome | biome: gut microbiome; feature: rumen; material: fiber-attached | host: Bos | place: Iran: Karaj | collected 2018-10
CAAAAAGAAATTCAAGAAAAAGATGCAAAAATGGAGAGCATAATAAAAGAGCAAATTGCTCTTTTAGAAAAAATCTCAGGTTTCTCAAAAGAAAAAGCAAGAGAACTTGTAATGAAAAAAGTAGAAGAAGAAATGAATCTTGAAATTGCTGAGTATTTAAAAGATAGAGAAGATGAAGCTTCTCTAATAGCAGATAAAAAAGCAAAAGATTTATTAATATCTTCTATGCAAAGATATGCTAATGATGTTACTAGTGAACAAACAGTTAGTACAGTAGAACTTCCTAGCGATGAAATGAAAGGAAGAATTATTGGTAGAGAGGGTAGAAATATTAGAACTATTGAAGCTGTTACTGGAGTAGATTTAATTATTGATGATACACCAGAAGTAATAGTTCTATCATCTTTTGATCCTTTAAGACGTGAAATTGCTAAAGTAACATTAGAAACTTTAATTAAAGATGGTAGAATTCATCCATCAAGAATTGAAGAAATTTATGATAAAGTATGTGAAGATTATAAGAAACTTACTCGTGAAAAAGGAGAAGAAGCTTTATTTGAACTTGGTTTATCTAAAGTAAATCCTGAACTTGTTGAAACAATAGGTAAATTATATTTTAGAACAAGTTATGGTCAAAATGTACTTTCTCATAGTATTGAAGTTGCACACTTAGCAGGATTAATGGCTGCTGAGATAGGCGAAAATGTAACTATTGCAAAGAGAGCAGGACTTTTACATGATATAGGTAAGGCTATTGATTTTGAGGTTGAAGGTTCTCATGTTGAAATAGGAGCAGATATTGCAAAAAAATATGGTGAAGATAAGATTGTTCTTAACGCTATTGAATCTCACCATGGTGACAAGAAGAGTGAATATGTTATTTCTGAACTTGTTGCAATTGCAGATACATTAAGTGCTGCAAGGCCAGGAGCAAGAAATGATAGTCTTGAAAATTACGTTAAGAGACTTGAAGAACTTGAAAATATCGGTAATGAAATAGAGGGTGTTGAAAAAACATTTGCTATGCAAGCAGGTAGAGAACTTAGAGTAGTTGTTAAACCTGAGGAAATTGATGATTTAACAAGTTATAAGATTGCTCGTGAAATCAAAGATAAGATAGAAGACACTATGCAATATCCTGGTACTATTAAAGTAGTAGTTATTAGAGAAACAAGAGCTGAAGAAGTTGCTAAATAGTAACTTCTTTTTTTATAAAAAAATAATCTCTAAAATGAGATTATTTTAATTTTTTATCTAATAATTTTACATTGTGATTATATTCATCATCTGTAATATAAAAACCATATTTAATTCTGTCCTCATATGGTAAATTTATAAAATCTATTTCTATTAATTTATCTAGAGTTCCAAGTCTATTAAAAAATTCTATTGTTGGACTATAATCATATTGTTCTCTTTTTTGTTCATTTTCTATATATTGTTGCATTTGATAAATTAATAGTATATATTTTTCAATTTCATATAATTCTGGAACATCATCTTTAATTTTATTTAACATATCATCAATTTTATCTAGAGTTTTAAGATTAGCTAATCTTTCCATTAGAGATATATCATAATTTCTTTGATATATTGACATTGATTTAAAAAATTCAAAATATCCAGGAATTAATCCTAATAATTTATCATATATGTCATAAAAAACAATATTCTCAGTGGCTTTTTTTATATAATAATCTTCTGCTCGTAATAATCTTCTTTCTAAAGTATTATCATTATGTTCGCTTAACATTTTATATTGAAGAGCATGTTCTGTTTCATGCATTAAAGTAAATGCTATTTCAAGATTTTGTCTTATTACTTTTTGTAGTAATGGAAGTTTAAGTTCATCTTCAAATATAATATGTTTTTCGTTTTTAACTCTATTAATAAGATTATTATAATATAGGCAAATTGAATCATTTAAAAAATATCCTAATTCTTTATGAGATAGAAGTATATTTTTTTCTACTACTAGATCATATTCAACATTATAAAGTTTATTATTTATTATTAATATATCCATTATTTTGTTAATGGCATCTTCATCTAATAATCTAAATTTTTTACTATATTCATAAATAATATCTAATATATTTTCCATAATCAAAACCCCTTTGAAAACGTGTAAGATTATATCATAAAATTATTTTTTTTACAATTATATTTGAAAAAAATATAATAATCATATACAATTTACTTGAGGATATTATGAAGTGTTATAGATGTAATAATGAAATTAATGATGGTGATAAAGTTTGCTCTAATTGTGGAAGTAAAGTAGTAAAGTATTCATCTAAGAAAAAAGAAGTTAAAAGAAAGATAAAATCTAATGTTACAAGTTTTGATTATTATAACTTTGCTGTTTCTCTTCTAATAACAAAGTTATTTTCCGTATTATTAGCTTTTATTTCTATTATTAACTTGGTTTTCCCATGGTTATTATTATCTCTTATATTTTCATTAATTGGATATTTTAAATATAAAGATAAAAGAGAAATTAAAATTATTATTATAGATTCTATATTAATTATTTCTGAGATTGTTTTACTAATAATATTTTTTAAAAAGTTTCTTTAGGAGTTTTATATGAAAGAAGAGTTTGTTAAAAATTTATCTTATTTAAAAGATGGGGAAGAATTTATTATTGATGATTTGTTAAATAATAATTATGATTTAAATGATTATATTGAGACTAATTATTATAATATTATGAATAGATGGAAGAATGAATTTAGTATGTTTAATATTCCTAGTGGAATGGTTTCTATTTCTATAAATGATGAGACTATATTTTTAAATCTAGGGGAAGGTAAATATAATAAAGATACTATTTTTGATATAGCTTCTATGAGTAAATTTTATACTGAATGTATATTATTAGATTTTATTAAAGATTATAATATTTCTCTAGATAGTAAAATTAAAGATATTAGTTCTAATTATAGTAGAATAGGTGATCTTACTATAATGGATTTAATTAGTTTTAATAATACTTATAAAACAGATGTAGATGTAAGAAAATGTACTAATAGAGGGGATGCTATTAAAGCATTAAGAACATCATATATTGAAAAAGATAAACAGGGTTATTATTTATATACAGATCCTCCAATTATGATTCTTAGTGATATTTTAGAAGAAGTAAGTGGTTTATCATATAAAGAACTATTTAACAAATATATTATTCAAAAATATGATTTAAAAGATACATATCTTGATATTGATAAAGATAATGATAGATATTTAACTGTTAATAAAGGTTTTGTTAATGATCCTAAAGCAAATATTATGGGTGGTTATCATGGACATGCTGGTGTTAAAACAACAAGTGAAGAATTTATTAAGTTCTTTTCTAAAGCATTTGATAATGATTATAATTATTTGTTTACTGGTAAGAGTAATTGTTTGAATAAAGAGGGTAAAAGATGTTTAAATAAAGCATTAATTGGTAATTTAAATCTTGGTGTTAAAGAAGGAGATACTCTTGCTTGTGATTATATAACTGAAAGAGGTTTTGCTATTCAAGGAAGTGTTAGATGTCATGCAGAAAGTATGGTATTCAATATTGACGATAAAGAGTATAAAGTTTCTTCTTCAATTTTCTTAGATTTATATACTATGGTTGATTCAATTAGGGAATATGAAAAGAAATCTGGTAAGACCTTAATAAATGAATATGATACTGAAAATGGGCATTTTATAACTACTGATGTTAGGTCTATATTACCATATACTTCTTATTATAAAGAGATTACTAATTTAGTTGGTATTATTCGTTTGATGGCCTTAAAAAAGCATATATTAGAAAGAGAAGAGGATATTAATAAAAGTAAGCATTGATGCTTACTTTTTATATTCAATAAAAAACGACGGCACAATGATTCGTACCGTCTTTCAGGGGGTTTTGGTCGAAATTCTAATAAAATTAAGAATTTCTTATGACATATTTCTATGTCAATTTAATAGTATAATATTTCTAATTTTTTGTCAATAAATTAAATAAAAATTTTTTAAATCATAACTTATCAATATAGTTATAAATGTCTTTCCAGCTGCTTAATCTCTTGGATTTACACTTTTTATTTTTATTAATTGAAGAAGTAAATAAAATTGATTTTTTTCCTATATCATATAATTCATCGACTATATCTATTGAATCATCTATCATTAAATCTATTTTTTCATCCTGACATAGTTTGGTTTTATATATTTGTGAGGTAAATAGTTTATCATAATATATATTATTTTTTTCTAAATATTTACTTGTAAATTCATACGCATTATCATAATAATTATCACTTCTAGCAGTTATTATATATATTTCATTTCCATTATCGTGAAGTTTTTTTATTATTTCTGCTGAGTCTTTTTTTATTTGAATTTCATTTCCAATTTTTTTACTATTTATTTTATAAAAGTCAATTAATTCTCCAGTTACATAGGTACCTCTCATTATACCTTCTAAATTGTTTTTTATATCATCACTTTTTAAATGAGATTTTATATATCTTCTTATTACTTTTGAACTATTAGTTATTGTATCATCTACGTCTATTCCTATTCTCATTTTTAGTCACCTTGAAAAGTATATCAAAAAAAAAGAATTAAATCTATTTTATTATTAGATTTAATCCTTTATTATAATCATTTAGTGTTTCGATTTTAGTTTCTTTTTCCATTTCTTTTATAGCAAATTCCATTAATTTACTTGGTCTTGTATAACCACCAACTATACACTCATTTTTTATATCATTTAATAGATGTGATTTAAAATCATATGCATAGAATCGATGTTCTAAGTTATTAGCAAGTTCTTTTAAATTTGCATAATATGGATTAGTTATTCTATATGGGAAGCTACTTATTACATCTGTATCTATATCTATTATTTTATTATCTTTTTTATTATAAAGTAGGTTATTTAGATTTAGATCATATAAGTATAATTCTTCTTCATAAGAGAAATCCATTATAATTGTTTCAAATTCTCTTAATGCTTCTATAAACTTTTTAATATTTATTAAGTTATCTAAAGTTTCAATTGTTTGACCTTCAGCATAATCTTTAATATATCCTTTAAAAATACCATCTATAAATATTATTTGTCTTGGAAAAGTGAATCCATCATAATTAAGATCTAATAATCTTTTAGTATCTTCATCATAAAGTCCACATTCTTTATATTCTTTAAATACTTTACCATCTTTAGTTAAATAGCAAGAACCATTTGTTCCTTGACCAAGATATTTATATTTATATTCTAATGGAATACTATCAAAATATAATTCTTTTGGCATATATCCCCCTTATATATCCTTAATTATGTAATTATTTTTTATATCCTGCTCCTTCAAGCATTCCTTTTATAAATAATAATAAAGTGATAATCATATTTTATATCCCCCTTTAATTTTTCTGCGTAGATTATACCACAAAACATCAATTTTGTCAAGTTTATGTCTATTTTACAGCACAATTAGTTAATTGTTTAAATACTCGGATTATGCTATACTGATAAATAGAAGATAGGTGATTTAAATGAATAAAAAAGTGACAATTGCTATTATAGTATCTGTTATTATTTTGGTAATAATTATGAGTGCTAGTGATGCTAATGGGACGGGCACATCGATTTTTGGAAATATTTTTAAAGATAATCATTTAACTCTTTTAGTTAATCCAGATAATAAAGATGTTGAAGATGATTTAATGGCTTTTGCTAAAAAGAATAAAATTGATTTAGAAATTGAATATGCAGATGATTTAGAAATAGTTGATATGTTGGAAGAAAATTCAGAACTATATGATGGTGTTTGGTTATCAAATTCAGTATGGCTATATATGTTAAATGGAGTTAAAACATCTGAAAGTAAATCAATATATATAAATCCTGCTATATTTGGTGTAAAAAAATCTAAAGCTAAAGAATTAGGTTTTATTAATGGTGAAATTAATAATAGAGATATTATTGAAGCTATTAGGGCTGGTAAATTAAAATATGTTATGACATCTGTTACTAAAACAAATACTGGTCTTATTTCATATTTAGGTTTCTTAAATGCTCTTAGTGGTTCTCCTGAAATATTAACTGCTGAGATGTTAGATAATAAATCTTTAGAAAATGAATTAAAGGCGTTGTTTTCAGGAGTTGAAAGAGTTAGTGGAAGTAGTTCATTCTTGGAAGATATGTTTTTAAATTCTAATGAATATGAAGCTGTTATTGCAACTGAATCTTCATTAATTAGAATTAATAAGCAATTAGAAAGAGAAGGAAAAGAACAATTATATTTATTGTATCCAAATGATGGAGTTGCTGTTAATGATAGTCCTCTTGCGTTTATAGATCATGGTGATGATAAAAAAGAAAGTTTCTTAAAAATACAATCTTTCTTATTAAGTGAAGAAGAACAAAAAAATCTTGAAAAGACTGGTAAGAGAACTTGGTATGGTGGTATTAAATCAGATGCTGATACATCATCATTTAAAAAAGAATGGGGAATTGACACAACTAAATATTTAAATGCGATGAAATATCCATCTAAAGATGTTATGAATAAGGCTATTATGTTTTATATAAATGCTCTTAGAAAACCATCTGCTATTGCTTTTTGTCTTGACTATAGTGGTAGTATGGATGGTGAAGGAGAAGAACAATTAGTTGAAGCTATGAGTTTTATTCTTGATTATGAAAAGGCTGGAGAAGAATTCTTACAGTTTAGTGAAAATGATACAATATATGTCTTACCATTTTCTGATTCAGTTAAATCAGTATGGTCAACTAAAAATGGCAAAATGACTTCTAAAATGTTAAATGATATAAAATCGTTATATCCTGTTGGTGGAACAAACATATATGGATGTGCTAGTGAAGCACTTGAATTAGTTGATGAATATAATAGTAATACGTATACTAAAACAGTTATATTGATGACTGATGGTGAATCAAATAGAGGAAGCTACGAAGATCTTAGATTTGCTTATAATAAGCATCCAAATATTCCTGTTTATAGTATTATGTTTGGCGAAGCAAATGAATATGAATTAGATAAAATCGCAAGTTTAACAAATGCTAAAGTATTTGATGGTAGAACTAGTTTGATAAGGGCATTTAAAGAAGTTAGGAGTTATAATTAATGACTAATATTCAAAAGAGATTTATTTATGCAATTATTCCTGCATTTATAGTATTTATAATTCTATATATAATAATTGACTTTTATTTATGGATTTCACTTATGTTATCAGCACTTGCATATGTAGCAGGTATATTCTTATTTAAATCAAAAGATTTAAGAATGTATGATCCTAAAGCACTTGCTAGATATCAATTTGAATTATCTAAATTAAATACTTACAAAGATAGTATAAAAGAAAAGCAAATAAAAGACAGACTTGTTAGCATAGTTGATACTTGTCAGAAATTAACTAAACATTTAGAATCTAAGCCTGAAAATGCAACTTTGATATATAATTCACTAGATTATTATTTACCTTTTGCTAGTGATAGTATTAATAACTATATGAAAATAGAAAATATGAAAGAAAAAACATTTACTGAAAATCAACTTATACTAAAAATGAATGTTTATTTAAGAGAAATTGATCAAGAATGTGATAAACTATATAAAGAAGTGTTAAAGAGTAAAGATAAGCAAATAGATTATAAAATGAAAAAATTTGAAATGTTATCTGATTTTGAAGATGAAGAAGGGAATGAGGTAAAATGAAAAAAGAGAAAATGATTTCCATAGGTATTGGTGTAGCTTTACTTGTTGTATTAATTGTAATTGTAGTAGTTATTAAAAATAAATCTGCATTTATTAATAATACTAAGGATATTTATGGCGCTATTGGAGGAGGAAAAGAGAACTTATTAGCTGATGAAGATTTTAATGAAATTCTTGCTAAAAGATATGGGGTTAAATTAGTTCAAGATTCTTGGAGTAATAGTAGTACTGTAAAGAAAGATGTTGTACGTGAAAATGGAGATAAATATGATTTAATATTCTTCTCTGATCAAAGATATTATGATGAATATAAAACAAAAGCAGATCCATTACTTGGTGAAGCAGAAAGATATAGAGTAATAGATGGTCAATTAACATTAAATACACCAATTGTTATTTATAGTTGGGATACAGTTGTTGATAAGTTAGAACAAGAAAAAATTGTTACTAAAGAAAATGGCGTTTATTATATAACTGATATGGAAAAATTAATTGATTATATAGTTTCTGGTAAAAAATGGAAGGATCTTGGTTTAACTGATATATTTGGTTCAATTAATATTGCTTCTGTAGATCCAGTTTCATCTTCTCCAGGTGCTACATATTATGGATTATTACTATCTATAATGGCTGGTGGAGATATTAATGATGAAACTATTAAAACTGCATTACCAAAATTAAAAACATTCTATAAAAAGAGTGGTTATATGAATAATACTCCAGCTGATTTATTTGATAAGTTTTTAAAAACAGGTAAAGGTACTTATCCAATGATAGTTGATTATGAAAAGAGTATAATTGATTTTGCTAATTCAAATGAAGATGGATGGAATAGTGTTAAGGATAAGATTCGTGTTTTATATCCTGTACCAACAATTTGGAATTCACACTGTATAGCTGCTTTAAGTGAAGATGGAACTACATTAATTAAAGCATTTGAAGATAAAGAAGTTGCTCAACTAGCTTGGTCTAAATATGGATTTAGAGTAGGTGTTGTTGGTGGAAATTATGATGTTTCACAGGTTGGAGTAAAAGGTATTCCAAGTGAAATGAAGACTATGACAGATGGTTTAAAAATTGAATATTATGATAGAGTTGTTGGATGCTTATCTGATAAAGAACCTTGTAATTAAAAGTATGTTTTATTACATACTTTTTGTTTGTTTTAGATTGTTATAAATAATTAAATATAGTATAATTAAATTTAGAATAGGAAGGGAAGGGATTCTTATGACTCGTAAAAAAATTGATGAAGATGAAAAAATGGTAAGAGAAAATTTATTAAAGAATGAAGAACCACCTAAAAAGAGAAATATTTTATCTTATTTTTTATTCATGATTATTATATTTACTTTGATAGAGTTTGCTATTGATTTTACTGTTAGTGATTTATCATATTTAGTATTGAATGAAAAATATGGTATTAAAATATTATCCGAGATATTTTTAGCTATCTTAACTATGATAGTTATGCTACTATTTAAGAACTCTTATGTTTTTACAAGAAAAACTGAGAAGTTAGGTAAGTCTTTATTATTTGCTGCTCCAATGGTAGTATTTTCTGTATTTATGTTTGGAGTAAATGTAATGAAGCTAAATGAGGCTAATTTAGAAAATGTAATAGGTGTTTTCTTGTTATGCGCATTAGTTGGTATTACTGAGGAGTTTTTATGCCGTGGATGGGTTTTAAATGAATTTTTAGAAAGATTTGGAGATAATAAAAAGAATATCATTACATCAATAGCATTATCTTCTATTATATTTGGAGTAATGCATATTACAAATGTTTTGAGTACTTCACAAAATTTATTTGAGACTATTTTACAAATTATTAATGCCGCTGCTATTGGATTCTTATTAGGATCTTTATATTATAAAACTAAAAATATTTGGTCAGTTATTATATTACATGCATTTTATGATTTTGCTTTGATGATTGGTGAAATTAATATAATTAAAGATTGTACTTATGGTAATCCAACAAGTAAAGTATTTTTAGTAAGTAGTTTTGCTACTATTATGTTATCTGTTTTTTGGGTAATAAGTGCGATTATTATTCTTAAGAAGAGTAATTATCCTGATAAGGGTGCTAGTGGAACTAAATCGTTCTATATTATTGCTATACCTGTATTATTATTTACATTCTTAGCAGGAGTTATTCCTTATGAAAAAATGATATCTGATTATGATGATTATTATGTATGCTATACATATAAAGAATATAAGATGGAGGGTGATTATACATTACATACTCCTGTTCATTCAAAATATAGTATTAAATATGAAAATAATGATAAGTCATATATATTAAAAGATAATAATGATATTGAAGAAGTAACAACAATTAGTGATTTTAATTTCTCTTTATATAATGAACCAAGTGGATTAATTCTTGAAAATATGAATACTGGTAAAAAGACTAATTTATCAAATGGTCATGTTACAAGTTATTTTGTTGTAGAAAATGAAGAAGATTATACTATAGTATATATTTCATATAATAGTTTATTGGAAGAGGAAGTATATATAAGTAATATTATGACTAAAAAGGAATTATCTAATTCAAATGAATATTTAGGATTAGTAAAAGCTTCATTTAAGAAAATTGAATTACCAGAACTTGGTGGAGCTGGATATGTAACATTTGATAATGCAAAAACTGATACTAAGTATCCTGCATTTGAATCTACTGAACATGATAGATTCATTTATAAAGATGGAGAAATATTGATAGTAAAATAAAAAAGAGAATTAAAATTCTCTTTTTTATTTGCATAAAATCATTGGTATAATTATTGGTCTTCTTCCAGTTTGTTCTATTACATAACTATTTAGTTCTAAAATGATTCTATTTTTTAAATCTGTTAGGTTAAATGTATTTTTAGTTATTTCACTAGTAACAATATCGGTTGCTTTAGTTCGAATCTTTTTAATTAATTCTTGATTATCATTTACAACAACAAATCCTCTTGTAGTTATATTTGGTTCTAATAACATTTTTTTATTTTGGACATCTAAGTTTAGTATTGCCACAAGAACACCATCTGTTGACATTATTTTTCTGTCTTTTATAATAGTTACTCCAACATCACCAATTCTATTTCCATCAACGTATATATCATTTATTAATAATGAATTTTTTCTATATACTTGATTATCTTTAATTGCTAATACATCTCCATTTGATAAAGTGAAAGTATTTTCTTTTGGGATACCGCATTGAACACCAAGTTCTGCGTGCGCTTTTAGCATTCTATATTCACCATGCATTGGCATAAAATATGCTGGTTTTATTAATCTTAATAATAATTTAAGTTCATCTTGTTTAGCATGCCCAGAAGTATGTACATTTGATTCACTAGCATTAGTATAAACTTTAGCACCTTTTAAATATAATTTATTAATAGTTCTATTTATAGAAAGTGCATTACCTGGAATAGGTGAAGATGAGAATATAACTACATCATCAGGAGTAAGCGTAATATTTTTATCTGTTCCATTAGCTATTCTTGATAAGGCAGCAAGAGGTTCTCCTTGAGATCCTGTACATAATAAACATACTTTAGCAGCATCCATATGATTTGCTTCTTCACTTGAAATGAATATATCTTTATATTTTATATATCCACATTCCATAGCTATTTCAATATTTGTGTTCATACTTCTACCAAATACAACTATTTTTCTATCATTTTGTCTACATGTTTCAACTATATGAGTAAGTCTATAAATGTTACTAGCAAATGTTGCTAATATAATTCTTGAGTTCTTATTTTCTGAAAATATTTCACCAAGTGCTTCATCAACAACAGATTCACTATTAGAGAAACCTGGTAACAGAGCATTCGTTGAATCACTTAATAATAGTGTTACTCCCTCTGAACCAATTCTAGCAATTTTACTAAAGTTTGCTACTGGCCCGATAGGAGTAAGGTCAAATTTAAAATCTCCTGTTTCAACAATAGTTCCATTAATTGTTTTAATAGCCATTCCAAATGAATCTGGAATAGAGTGAGTGGTCGTGAAAAACTCAAAATTGAAGTGTTTAGTTTTAATAATTAAATCTTCATTTATGGTTACCATTTTAGGTGATGGTATATTTCTTTCACTCAGTTTATTTATTATTAATTTTTGTGCAATATTTGGAGCATATATAACAGGTATTTCAATTGATTGTAATAAAAATGGAATACCTCCAATATGATCTTCATGTCCGTGTGTTATGATTAATCCTTTTATTTTATTTTGTATTTTTTTTAGATGAGTAAAATCAGCTAAAACATAATCAATTCCCATAAGAGATTCTTCAGGGAACATAACACCACAATCTATAATAAATAATTCATCTTCATGCATTATGACATACATGTTTCTTCCAACTTCGCCAAGGCCACCTAAAGCACAAAGCAAAGTCTCTTTGTTATTACTATTCATAATTAATCTTTCCTTTCAAAAAAGTTAAATCAGTGCTATTCATTATAGCAAAAAGTTTGATATTTGTCAAAATAATAGATATAATTATAACTAGTGAGGACTAGTTATGGAAAAAGTATTTAACAAGTTAGTTAGAGATAATATTCCACAAATAATTATGGATAATAATGAAAAACCATATACAAGAATATTAAGTGAAGAAGAGTATAAAATTGAACTAGAAAAAAAGTTATACGAAGAGTATCAAGAAATGCTAAATGCAAGTAAAGAAGATAGAATAGAAGAATTAGCTGATATGTTAGAAATAATAAAATGTTTAGCTGAAATAGAAGGATATTCTTTAGATGATGTAACTAGAGAATGCGATAAAAAAAGATTAAAAAGAGGTTCTTTTAAACAAAAAATATTTTTAGAAAAGACTACAGATTGAGGTGAATTATGGGACTATTTAGTAAAATAAAAGATATATTTAGTAAAAAAGAAGAACAAGCAAAAGAATTAACTGAAGAAGAAAAAGATGAAGTATATGAAGAACAAGAAGAGGCAGATACTCAGGTAGAAGAAGAAAGTGAATTAGTTGAACATCCTGAATATTTTAAACCTGAAGAAGAACTTGGTGATGAAGAACCAGAGGAAGAAGTAAAAGAAAAACCTAAAAAAGAAAAGAAGAAATTATTTGGTAAAAAAGAAAAAATATCTAATGAAGAAAAGAAAGAAATAGTTGAAACAGAAAAATATGTAGAAGGTTTAACTAAATCAAGAGATAGTTTTGTTAATAAGTTGTCAGTGTTAGGAATTAAATATACAAAGATTTCTGATGATTTTTATGATGAGTTAGAAGAAATATTAATTACTGCCGATGTTGGTGTTAATACAGTAATGGATTTTACTGATAGACTTAGAAAACGTGTTAAAGAAGAACATATTGAAGATTTTGATTATTTAAAAGAAGTCATTGTTGATGAATTGTTTATGATTTATGTTGGAGATGACATGTTAACATCTAAATTAAATCTTAAAGATGGTGAAACAAATGTAATTTTATTTGTAGGTGTTAATGGTGTTGGTAAAACAACTAGTATTGCTAAAATAGGAAATAAACTTAAAAAGGATGGCAAAAAAGTAATGCTTGTTGCTGGTGATACATTTAGAGCAGGAGCAGTTGATCAATTATCTATATGGGCTGATAGAATTGGTGTAGATTTCTTTGGAGATGATAGAAAAGATCCATCAGCAGTTATTTATGATGGCCTTACAAAAGCAAAGGATGAAAAATATGATGTTGTTTTAGTAGATACTGCTGGTAGACTTCAAAATAAATCTAATTTAATGGGTGAACTTGAAAAAATGAATAGAGTTATTAATGAGATACTTCCAGGTAATCCTATTGAAACATTACTTGTTATAGATGCTACTACTGGTCAAAATGGTATTAGTCAAGCAAAAAGTTTTAAAGAGATAACTAATATAACTGGTATTATCTTAACTAAGTTAGATGGTACTGCTAAGGGAGGAATTGTTCTTGCTATTAAAGAATTAGTAGATATACCTGTTAAATTTGTAGGATTAGGTGAAAAAGAGAATGATATGATTCCTTTTGATATTGAAAAATATATTTATGGTTTATTTAAGGAGTTTTAAATGAAAGAAAGAGAAAAAATATTAGAAATATATGAAGCTTATAAAGAACTATTATCTGATAGGGAAAGAGACTATTTTGAGAATTATTATTATGAAGATTATAATTTACAAGAAATAGCTGATAATTATGAAGTAAGTAAGTCATATGTTGGTAAATATATTAATGAAATTGAAGATAAATTAATTAATTATGAAAGCAAATTGAAAATGGTTGAAAAATTCAAAAAAATAAGAAATATTATAGACTTAGAAGAAAATGATGTGTTAAAATTTAAAATAGAGGAGATATTATAGGAGGACTTGCATATGAAGTGGGGACTTAGATGGGAATTTTGTATTATATTAGTTATAATATTTTGTCTTTTATTTGCCACTTTAGGCCTTAGTAAACTTGGTTTACTTGATGGTGATAGAGAGGGCAGAGTTATTTATAGTGGAATAGATGATAATGATACATATCCTTATGAAGTTTTAGAATCTAAATTAGAAAATGCCGCTTCTAAATATTTTAGCAATAATTCATATAGTAAAAAATCTAATTCATATGTAACAGTTTCTAAATTGAAATCAGCTGGTTATTTATTAGATTTTTCTGATGGAGAAGAAAGAACTTGTACTGGTTATGCAATTCGTACCTATAATGGATCTGTGTTTGGATATGTAAAATGTCCGAAATATAGAACGGAAGGATATGATGCTTCTTATGAATAGATTTGTTATGTTTATGTGGGGGTTAATAATTGCCGGTATTATGGGGATTATATTGGTTCTTGGTTATAATAAAAGAGATAAAGACTATTTAAGTTATATTTCAGAATTAAAGAAAGCTAGTAGAAATTATATGAGTAGTAAAAACTTAACACTTAAATATAATCAAAAAGAATTAATATTTTTTGATGACTTAGTTAGTGAAGAGTTCTTTAAGGATGATGAAAACAAATATTGTATTGAGAGTATTATTTTTACTAAAGGATTTTTAAAAGATAAATTTAGTTTAAATATAGATGATTGTAAAAAAGAAGAAGATATAAAGAAAGGTTCAAATTAAAGGTGAAAAATAATGACTGAAACTGAGGAACAATATATTTCAAGACGTGTCCAGGAGATAATGTCTGAGAATGCTGGATGGTATACAGATGACTTAACATTGGCTAATGCAAGACAAGCTGCTGAGCAACAAGCTCGACGTGAATGGAATTCAAGTCATAGTTCGACTCCAACACCAAGTCCAACACCACCTGCTGTGACTCCAACACCAAGTATGACAACACCAAGTCCAACAACACCAACACCAAGCAAAACTCCGACTCCGAGTCCAAGCCCAAGTTCTACAACTCCAACACCAAGTAAGACTCCAACTCCGAGTCCAAGTCCAACGACTCCGACTCCTACTAAAACTCCGACTCCTAGTTCTACACCAAGTCCAACAGATCCAAACACAACTAGAAATCCAGATGGATCAACAACAACCAAAAATCCAGATGGATCAACAACAATTACATATCCAAATGGAACATCAAAAACAACAAGGACTGATGGTAATACAATTACTGAGACATGGACTGATGCAAAAGGAAATACAACTAGGGAAAGAAAGACTTCTGGAAGTTCTCAAGGATCTAGGGTAGTTGATACAACTTATGAAAATGGTAAAAAGGCATCTGAAAAAGTAACTAGTAAGACAAGTAATGTAACAGAGGTTACCACATATAAATATGATAAAGATGGTAATAGAATACCTGTATATAGTGAAAGAGTAGGTGCTGATGGAAGTAAGCAAAATATTGCTTATGATGAAAATGGAAAGAAAATCAGAACTACTACAATAACTTCTAATGAAAAAGGAACTACGTATTTAATAGAAGATGGTGAAGGTCATCCAATTAGTAGTACTACTAATTTTAAAAATGGAAGTTCTGTAGAAAAGAAATATGATGGTGAAGGAAATATTATTTCTGAAACAACAACTGTAGTTAATGAAGATGGTTCTTCAGTAACAACTAAATATACAGTTGATGCAAAAACTGGTGAAAAGAAGAAGCAATATGAAATAAGAAAAGATAAAGATGGAAATATCAAATCTTATTATATAAATGAAAAAGGTGAACTTGCTGAAATAGGAGAAGTTAAAAATGATCAAGACTCTGCTTTAGCTAAGTATGCTACTGAACATAAAGGTGAAGGTAAAGGAGATACTTTATCATCTAACCTAAGTTTTGTTCAAAATTCTGTAAATGATATTCAAGCAAAAGCTGCAAGTGGTATTGTAGAAACTACTAAGTATAATCCTAGCGATAGTACTGAAATACCTCTTGTAGGTTCAATGTATGAATCAAGTACATATTACAATAGTATATCTAATGTATTATACGGAAAAATAAATGATGAAGCTGCTGCTATTGCTGCTATAGCACAATCTATTTATGATATGGATCAAGCAGGAAAAGTAGCTAGTGATAATTTGGATGCTGCATTTGCTTCTTCTAATTATGCTAGAGAAGTAGCAGCAATGAATGCAAACTTAAAAGAATTGACTTTAGAAGCTGCAGATGCTGCTGCTAAAAATTTTGAAAATATTTCAGCTGCATTAAATGGTGGTACTGAAGGTTCACTTAGTAAGGCTGCTATTGGCACTACAATAACTAATATAGTTAATGATTTACAAAATGGTAGTCAATCTGCTTCTGAAATGCAATCACAACTTCAAAATCTTATGGGAGCGATTGGCGATGGCAATGTGCTTCAAGGTGAAGTTTGGGATAATGTATTAGAAAACTTAGAAGCATATGATAATTTACTTGAATGTAATAAAGCTGCTTCTGCATACCTAATAGATGTAATGGAAACAATTGGAGGAATGTATGTTGATTTCTTCGATAATGCTAATAAAGATATTTTAGCTGGTATTTCATCTGCTGGTTGTGGAGATTTTGCAGGAGCTATTGATGGAATTATTAGTGGTTTACAAGAATTCCATGATGATGAAGAGATAGATACAAATAATGAACCAACACTTGAAGAAGCAAAATCAAGATTGGAACAAGTTAGGGAACAAGCACAACAATTATATGATGAAAATAAACAAAAATTTGATAGTGAATGTGTTCCATGGCCACATCAAGAAGATGAATGTACTGGAACTGATGCTAATGGAAATTGTACTGGATGGAGAAAAGTATGGGTAAAAGTAGAACCATCAGTTTGTGAAGGATATCAAGAAAGAATGGCAATAGCTGAGGCTGCTATGAATGCTGCTGAAGCATTAACAAAAGTAGCTGATTATCAATTAGCTAGAATTGCTGAATTTAGAAATATAACTGAATGTGCTCAACAAATGTTAACTGATGCAGTTACTAATATTAAAGAAGTATATGGTAATCCATCAGCTATTATGGAAGGTAATTCAGATTTTGCTAATATTTTCCAATTAGATTTAACAGATTATGAAAGATTTGGAATAGATTCTAATAAGAGTTACAGTGGAATATTAAAAGAATTCGTTGGTGGAATAGTTGACGATATTACTGGTAAGGGTGATTCTGATAAGCCAGCTGGTGACACAGGAAAAAATCCTTCAGATTCAGGAACTACAACACCACCAGCAGATTCATCTCCAAGTGTATCTGATCCGGGTACATCTGATCCAGGTTCAGGACCAGGTTCAGGACCAGGTTCAGGTCCAGGCACAGATCCAGGAACGGGTCCAGGAACTACAACACCAACTCCGACACCAACAGAGACGACTCCAACTCCGACAGAGACAAAACCAACAGAGACGACTCCAACAGAAACTACTCCAACAACACCAACAGAGACAAAACCAACAGAAACGACTCCAACAACTCCAACAGAGACAAAACCGACTCCGACTCCAACAACTCCAACTACACCAACAACACCAAGTCAAACTGGTACACCAACTCCAACCCCAGGACCAAGTGAAACTTCAACTGGTACAACACCAACAGAGACAAAACCTGGAAAAGTTGTTAAGACTGGTGGACATACTGGAGGTGTAAGTAAGAAAAAGACTCCAAATACTGATCCATTAAATGGACCAACAGATGCTGTTGTTGAAGAGCCAATTATAGAAGAACCAGTTATCGAAGAACCTATTATTGATGATTTCTCTGAACCAATAATTGAAGAACCAATTGTTGATGAGGTTATACCTACTGATGATGTGGTAGAACAACCTAAGAATGGTAATAAGACATTGAAAACATTAGGTATTGCTGCAGGTGTAGGACTTGCTGTAGGAGCTAGTGCTCTTGGAGCTCATACACTTATGAAATCTAAAGATGATGATGAAGACGATAATGGTGATTATGGTTATGAAGATTAAGCACTTTAATAAGTGCTTTTTTCTTTCATCTTATTAATAATTGTAGTATAATAAAACATGAAAGGAGACATTTATTATGGTAGGAACTGGCGTAATTATTTTTATATGTATTATTATTTTACTTAGAAGTATAGTTCAAGTTAATGAATATGAAAGGGGAATTAAGTTTTCAAGAGGTAAATTTCATAAAATTATGCAACCTGGTTGGAGACTTGTAATACCAATTTTTCAATCTTATAAGAAAGTAGACATTAGAACAAAAGCAGTTGATGTTCCAGAACAAGATGCTATTACTAAAGATAATGTATCTGTTAGAATTAATGCTGTTATTTATTATAAAATCTTTGATGCTAGTAAAGCTATTTTAGAAGTTGAAAATTTCTATTTTGCAGTTTCTCAACTTGCTCAAACAACAATGAGAAATGCTGTTGGTTCTGTTTCATTAGATGAATTATTAGCTGAAAGAGAAAAATTATCAGATACTATTTGCAAAATAATAGATCAAGCTACTGATCCATGGGGAATTAAAGTAGAAAATGTTGAACTTAAAGATGTAACTTTACCAGAAGATATGAAGAGAGTTATTGCTAAAGTAGCAGAAGCAGAAAGAGAAAAAGCTGCTGTTATTACTAAAGCAAGAGGTGAAGTTGAAGCATCTAAGAATCTTGCTGAAGCTGCTAAAACTATGGCAACTACTCCAGGAGCATTACATTTAAGAACACTATCTACTATTAATGATGTATCATCAGATCAATCTAATACGTTAATATTCTGCTTACCAATTGAAATGATAGAATCATTTAAAGCTGGTAATGGAGTTACTAATTTAGCTAAGAAATTAACTGGTAATAAAGAAGAGGAATAAAGAGCATTTAATGCTCTTTTTCTTTGAATTGATATTTAATATTTTTAATGTTATAATTAGTTAGTGACAAACAAGAAGGTTGATTATAAATGAGAAGAAAAAATAAGAAGGAACATAAATTTTTAAGTTGTTTAGGTATAATATTGTGGCTTGCAACTATGTGCTCTATTGGTTTTTTAGTATATTCAGTTTATAAAGCTAATATTTTACCAATTAAATATTATTTTGCTATTGGAGGAGTTATATTATTTTTAATAATATTATTCTTTACATTTATTATTAATAAGAAAACTAAAGTATGGATTTTTTTATTGAATTTCTTATTATTTATAGCTATTACAGTAGCATGTAATGTTGGTTATGTTAAATTAAATGATGTTCTTAATTTTATGCATGAAAATTTAGGTGCTAAATATGAAACTAATGTATATTATTTCTTAGTTAATAAAGATAATTCAGCTAATAAATTAGATGATTTAAAAGGTAAAACTATTAAACTAGTTGATGATATTGATAATAAGACTGAATTAGAAAGAAATATTTCTAAGAAAATAGATGTTAAATATGAATATGTAGAAACTATTGTAGATTCTTTATATGACATAGAAACTAATAAGGAATTAATATTATTTGTTAACTCTGGTAATTATGATGCTATGGTTGAAAATTATGAGGAATTTGGTAGCACTGTTAAAATTATTGATACTCTTGAAATTAAGATGAGAGTTGAAAATCAAGAAACTGGTCTTGATATTACAGAAGATTCATTTGTTATGTATTTAACAGGTATTGATACAAGATCTAATTCTTTACCTGCTAAAAGTCTAAGTGATGTAAATTTACTTTTAGTTGTCAATCCAACAGAAAAGAGAATTTTAATGGTTAATACTCCTAGAGATTATTATGTTAAGATTCATGGTACTAGTGGATATGATAAGTTAACACATGCTGGTCTTACAGGTGGTTTAAAGACATCTCTTGGAACAATAAAAGATTTATATGGAATTAATATAGATTATTATATGAGAGTTAATTTTAATGCTTTAATTGGTTTAGTAGATTCAATTGGTGGTATTACAATTTATAATGATAAAAAGTCTACTATTACTTGTTGGACAGATAGTTATTGTAAAATAAAACCTGGTTATAATGATGTTAGTGGTAGATGTGCTTTAGCATTTGCAAGAGAAAGAAGAGCTTATACTGCTGGAGATAGACATAGAGGTGAAAATCAAGAGCAAGTATTAACAAAGATAATTGAAAAAGTAACTGGTTCAAAAACATTACTTACTAAGTCTTCTGATATATTAAAATCTCTTGAGGGTACATTTGAAACTAATTTAACTACTGAGGAAATAACTAATGCTATTAAGATGCAACTTGATGATATGGCTAAATGGAAGATTGAAACGTATAATGTTTCTGGTGTAGATGATTATAAAGAAACAAGAAGTTATCCTGGTAGAGAATTATATGTAATGGTTCCTGATCAAAAGACAGTTAAAAAAGCTAAAGAGAAAATAAATAATGTACTAGGAAAGTAATATAGAAATATATTACTTTTTTCAAAAATAGGAGGGTATATATGAGAAATGTTATTAATTTTAGATATTTTAAAAAATATGATAAATTGTTAGATTTTTTTATTAAAGGTATTTATGCAGGTATTATGATTGGTGTAGGTGCTTTATGTTATTTAAATATAGAAAATAAATATTTGGGTGCTTTTTTATTTAGTCTTGGTCTTTTAACCGTATGTATGTATGGAATGAATCTTTTTACTGGTAAAATTGGATATGTTGTAGAGAACAAGAAAGACTATTGGTATGAAGTAATAGTTGGTCTTATTGGTAATTTTGTTGGTTCTTTTATACTAGGTAGCATTTCACTATTAACTAGAAATAGAGAGGCTATTGTTGCTAAAGCTATTACTATGGCTGATGCTAAATTATCTGATAATTTATTAAGTATATTTATATTATCTGTTTTTTGTGGAATGCTTATACATATAGCAGTAAATAATTATAAGAAGATTGGAAATGATATAGGTAAATATTCTTGTATTTTCTTGTGTGTAATGGCTTTTATATTATGTGGTTTTGAGCACTGTGTTGCGAATATGACATATTTTACTATCGCAGGTGTTTGGTCTTGGAATACACTATTATATGAGCTTATAATGATACTTGGTAATGCATGTGGTGCGATTGTTATATCACTTTTCTATAAAAGATTTTATAAATAATAAATCATGATAAAAGTCATGATTTTTTTTATAAAAAAGAAGTGTTTTTATATTTTATGGCTAACTATATTATTAGAGGGAGGTAAAATATGAAAAAGCTTTTTATAATTATGGGTTTTATTATTATGACTTTATTATCTGTAAAAGTTTATGCTCAACCAATAGAAATTAGTTATAGTTCTTGGAGTACTGATTATCCAAATGGTATTCCACAAGTATTTATAGAAAGTTCTGATAGATATCATTTTTACAGAATTGTAGATGGCCAAGTAGAGTATTTAGATGATTATTATGAATCATATGATGGTTATATTAAAGATGAAAAATCTAAAAGAACATATTATAGATATATAACTAATCCTAGACTTGTTTTTAAAGGAAATAATGAACTTGTAACTGATACAAATTATTGTACAAAAGCATTTTGTTATATTGTTGAAAGAGGCGAAGTAACAATGGTTGATACATTAGGTAAAGAAACTGAAAACTATACAGAAGAAGATAGACCTATTGTACAGCAAGCAGTTGTACCATTTACAATTGATAAAATAACATACTATGTTTTGGCATTAACGATAAGTTTGGCATTTTTAATAGCAGTTTTAATAATAAGAAAAAGAAAAAGTTATTCCATAATAAAAGCATGACTTATTCATGCTTTTTTCTTTTAAAATAGTAAATGATTGCACCAACTATTGATATAGTAAATAGTATAGTAAATACTATAATAGGAGTGTTATTTTTTTCTTTATCATAAATTTTAAATGTTCTTACTAAGTTATTAAAATAATCATTATCTATTTCAATATCACTACTATATATTAGTGTAATTATATAATTATTTGTTGTACTTGTTAAACCTTTTTGATATGTATCAAATCCAATATTATCTTTAGTAGGTATAAATATATCATATAATAGTACTGTCTTATCATTTATGATTTCTTTTTTCATATTATCAATAGTAGCTTTTGTTTTATAATTATTTAGTGTTGAATTATATGTTTTTAACATGCTTTCTTTTTCTTTTTGGATATCTTTATCATTAAACTTTGAAATATTTTGACTTGTTATATTATCTACGATTACTATAGAAATATATTTGTTTTTATTTGACCATTTATAAACATTTTCTGTTGTTTCTTCTTTTTCAAAATCTGATGGAATATTAATTTCAAAATATTTATTTTCATATGCTTTAACATTTATTATGGATAATATTATTAATAATATTAAGTAAACTTTTTTCATTTTTATCACCATTCCAATATTATAGACTATTTTTAAAAATAATACAAATTACATTTTACCTATGTTTTTTAAAAAATATAACCAGTAAAAATTTACTTTTTATGTAAAAATGGTATATAATTATTTTATATGGAGTTAATATGAAAAAAATAGGAAAGATTTTATTTGTTATTTTTATTTTTCTACTTGTAATAGCAGGTGGAGTTTATATAGATTTTTTTATAGCTAAGAGCCAAAATACTTATCCAAAAATATCAATCAAGAAAAGAATTGATGATAGTTTAAGTGTTTATAATGCTCCCTTTTATAGAGTTTGGTATTGTAAGGATAATGACACATATACTATAGGTGATTATAGCGATAGTGATGCTGTATGTAGTATTACTTATGTTTATGATGGTGGTTATTATACTAATGGTGCTGAACTTAAAATACCTAAAAAGAGTTTAGAAATGATTAAGAAGAATTATGATCCTGAAGTAATAGAATTATTTAATAATGAATCTTCTATTAATGATGCTGTATATGTTTCCGAAAAATATGCTAAATTAGATTATAATGAAGTTAAAGATGAAAATGGTAAAGTTGTAAAAGTAGATAAATATACTTTAATAAGGATTCCTGATTTTAAAGAAGTTAATGATAAATATGCTTGGGTTTATGATGATAAAAAAGAATATTGTTTAGATATTAAAGATAATAAAAAATATTATGCTTTATATAACGAAGAAGAAGGAACTTGTGGAGAGTTTGAATTATTAGATATAGATGAAAAATGGTGTAGTTTATATGTTAATTCAAAATTTAGTTTTGATGAAGAATTAGTTGAAAAATGTAAAGGAGTAGAAAATGAAAAAAAGAATAATTAGTGCGATTGTTGCTTTAATAATAGTAATACCATTAATAGTTTTAGGCGGAATCCCTTATTATATAGGAATGACTATAGTTGGTGTTATAGCATTTTATGAAATGACAGAGGTATTTGCTAAAGAAAAGAAGATTCCTGTATATGTTAAACTAGCAATTCTTATCACATATCTGTGTATGATTGTTTATGGTGCTGGATCATATGAATTTAGTATAGATCATAAGTTGATAATACTTAATATTTTTATGTGTATGTTACCACTTGTAGGATTGGAGAGAAAAGCATATGATGCAGATGATGCATTAAAGATGCTTGCATTTTCATTATTACTTGCTATTGCATTTAATTTTATGATTGTTATTAGAAATATTAGTTTATATTATTTATTATATGTATTAACAATTACTATTTGTTCTGATACTTTTGCTCATTTTGTTGGTACTATGATTGGTAAACATAAATTATGTCCTCATGTTTCTCCAAATAAAACTGTTGAAGGTTTAATTGGTGGAGTATTCTTTGGAACATTTTTAGGCAGTGTATTTTTTATGACATTAATAAATGCTAATGCTAAGTTGTTTTTAGTAGTATTAATTTCATTTATTTTATCATTAATAAGTGAACTTGGAGATCTTATTTTTTCTGCTATTAAGAGAAAGTATGGTGTTAAAGATTATGGAAATATTATGCCTGGACATGGTGGAGTATTAGATAGACTTGATAGTATTATATTTGCAATTCTTGCATTTTCTTATCTAGTATCTTTGTTTTAGGAGGAAGCAATGAATGCAATTATTACATTATTAATATTAGCAGTAATATTATGTCTTATTATCTCTATACATGAATTTGGCCACTTTATAGCAGCCAAAAAAAGTGGGGTATATGTAGATGAATTTTCTATAGGAATGGGTCCTGTTTTATTTAAACATAAACCTAAAAATAGTGAAACTACATATTGTTTTAGGGCACTACCAATTGGTGGTTTTGTTTCTATGGCTGAAAAAACTGATCCATCAAATAAAAAAATTAAGAAAGATCAAATATTGGAAAATAAGGATTTCTTTCATAGTTTTTGGGTTTTTGTAAATGGTATTGTTTTTAATTTTATATTAGCAATAGTTTTATTTTTTATAAGTGGTTTATTATATGGTAGACCTGTTTCAGAACCTGTTATTGCCGGACTAGAAGAAGGTGGAAATGCAGAAAAGGTTGGTATAGAAGCAGGAGATAGAATTATTGAAATAAATGGTGTTAAAATAGAAACTCTTGATGATTTTGTTCTAGAAGCTTCTGCTAAAAAAGCAAAAGATAGTTATGTATTTAAAGTACTAAAAAAAGATGGCTCTACAAGAGATTATAATATTTCTCCTAGAGTAGAAGGAGATAGTAGAATATTTGGTATTATGTTTGAAGGAACTACTCATAAAAAAGGATTTGGAAATGCTATTAAATATGCTTTTGAAGGAACATTTGATAATTCTAAAACTATATTTAGAATATTAGGATCTTTATTTAATGGACAAGTATCAGTTAATAATTTAAGTGGTCCTGTTGGTATTTATTCACTTATTGATAGTGTAAAATCACAAGGATTAGAAACTTTATTATATTTAACAGCTTATTTGAGTATAAATGTAGGTATTATTAATTTAATTCCAATACCAGTATTTGATGGTGGAAGAATATTTATTTTAATAATTGAAAAAATATTAAGAAGAAAAACTGGTGAAAAATTAGAAAACATATTAAATTATGTTGGTTTTGGTTTAATGATTTTATTGATGATTTATGTAACTTTTAATGATATAATAAGGCTCGTGGTGAAATAGCTTATGAAAAATGAGTATTTAGATAATAAAATAGTTCTTAAATATTGTCCTAATTATTATCAAATAATAAATGAAGAGTTTTTTGAATTTGATTATATGAGTGATAAAGTTATTCAAATATTACAAGGTTTCATTTTTAGTGTGGATTCGAAGAATAAAACTGATTTAAAGAAGGTAAGTGCTCTTGATAAAGCATTAGTTAGATATTTTGATGACAGAGAATTTAAAACATATTTAAATAATATATTAGTATCATTAAAGGTACCTAAAAGTGAAAAGAATGTAATTAAATATATAGCAGAAACTATTATTAAAAGTTATGCTAAATATCTAGAAGGTTTTACAAGAAATTTATATATATCTAAATGGATATAAATTTCTTTATTTGTCCCTGTAGCTCAGCTGTATAGAGCACCTCCCTCCTAAGGAGGTTGTCGCTGGTTAGAATCCAGTCAGGGACGCCAGATAAATTAAAAAATCAACTTATAATAGTTGTTTTTTTGTATTAAGGAGTCATCATGAATAGAAATCTATTAATTATAATTTGTTCTCTTTTTATAGTAATTATAGTTTTGGCATTTATGTTGTTTAAGAATAATGATATAAGTAGATCTATGTATGATAGTGAACTAGAATTATTAAAAGAAGAAAATAAAGAAAAATATGAAAGGTATAAAGAAATAGAAAAATGGAATCAAGAAATAATAAATTATTTAGACTAATTATTTGTTCTGAAGTTATAATAATATTTATTATAGTTTCATTAATAATTAATAAAAGTAGTATTGTTATAAATGGTTCTAATGAAATATCAAATGAAGTTTTGTTTTATAATAATATTGATAAAGAAATAAGTAATTTATATGATGAGTATACTAGTAATATTCGAAAACTTGAAGATAAGATTATGAATGGTGAAAGTGATAGAAGAATAGCATATCTTACATTTGATGATGGCCCTTATAAAATAACTGATGACTTTTTAAAAATATTAAAAGATAATGATGTTAAAGCAACTTTTTTTACTATTGGTAAACCTGATAGAGAAGAATATTATAAAAGAATAGTTGATGAGGGCCATATTATTGCTAATCATACTTATTCTCATAAGATTAAAAATGGTGTTTATAAAAGTGCTGATACATTTATTAGTGATGTAAAGCATCAAGAAGATTTTATATATAATATTACTGGTTATAAAACTACACTTGTAAGATTACCTGGTGGCAGTTCACAAGCTGGTAAACTAAAAAATAGTATAGTTAATTTACTCCATGAAAATGGATATAATTATGTAGATTGGAATTGTGAAACTGGTGATGGTTCTGATAAAAAGATGGCTAAACAAGGTGCTTTTGAATGGTATAAACAAACATGTACTGATGATAAAAAAATAATAGTATTACTAATGCATGATTATAATTATTCTACTAGAGATAATTTAGATAAAATAATTAAAGATTTAAAATCTAGGGGTTATATTTTGTTACCTCTTCATAATAAGAGTATTATGGTTCAATAATATTCTTTTTTTTGCTTTTTTGTGTTATACTTTATTTATGATAAAGAAGAGTAAAATAAAAGAACAAGATAGTATTAATTTGTGGTATTTATTAATTGCTTTAGGATTATTTATACCTGCTTTTTTGCAGAAAATAAATATATTTGGTATAAATACGCAATTTGTAATTGGAACTGTTGTTAATGCAGCTTTGTTTACTTGTGCTTTAAAAGTAAATGATACAAAAAAGATTATTGCTTTATCTATTTTACCTTCAATATCAAGTATGTGTAGTGGATTATTATTTAATGGGTTTACTAGTTATAGTGCTCTTATGTTACCATTTATTTGGATTGGTAATTTTTCACTTGTATATGCTATAAAAAAATTAAATATTAATTTTGTTTATTCAAGCATTGTATCAATAATAATTAAAGTTAGTGTTATATATGGTGGATTTTTATTAGTTAGTAATATATTTAATTTTCCATTAAAAGTTAGAACTGTAATGGGTACTAGTTTTGGTATTAATCAAATATATACTGCTGTTATGGGTTTAATATTTGTGCTTACAGTTATTGGTACTAATAAA
>JAEEGL013976144.1_pt1 | contig 27304 bp, 21 predicted proteins | sample 9134231 | NCBI WGS metagenome assembly JAEEGL01 (sample SAMN16246548, study PRJNA631951) | gut metagenome | biome: gut microbiome; feature: rumen; material: fiber-attached | host: Bos | place: Iran: Karaj | collected 2018-10
GAAAGGACTGGTTGGAACACGGAAGGGGGGGATTTGGTTGAAGGTGTGCAATCCCATGGAGAATGGATGGCCACGGGACACTACCAGAACGATAGCATTGTGTGCAAAGTGCTATCGTTCGACACCCCTAACATCGACACCGATTTCTTTAGGCATAGGTTCCAGTCGGCCATTGATTATCGTGCCAGGCTGGGTTTCTTCGATTGTCCCGACACCAATGTCTTCCGGCTGGTTCATGCCGAAGGCGATTTCCTGCCTGGGTTGGTGTGCGACTGGTACAACGGAGTGCTGGTGATGCAAGCCCACAGTGTGGGGATGCACCGCCTTTCCCCCATGCTTACCCAGCTGGCAACAGAACAGTTGAAAGACCACGGAATAAAATCCGTATTTGATAAGAGTAGCACCACTGTTCCTGGAGGCTCGGAGGACCGTTACCTATGGGGTATCGAGCCTCAAGAATGGGAAATAACCGAGCAGGGTAGGAGGATGCTCATAAACTTCTTCGAAGGACAGAAGACAGGCTTTTTTATTGACCAAAGAGAAAACCGTAACTTAGTTGCATCCCTTGCCAAAGGACACAGGGTACTCAACTGCTTCGGCTACACAGGCGGTTTCTCACTGGCTGCTTTGGGCGGCGGGGCGGAATATGTGGAGACGGTGGACATCTCCAAGAAAGCCATTGAACTCTGCAACCGCAATGTGGAATTGAACTTTGGTTCTCAATCCCCCCACACTGGAGTCGTGGCCGATGTGTTGAAATATCTCGACAGCATAGAAAACCGTTTCGACCTTATCATCCTCGACCCTCCGGCTTTTGCCAAGAACCACCGCAGTCTGCAGCATGGCCTCAAGGGGTATCGAAGCATCAACCAACGCGCTATGGAAAAGATAGCCCCTGGCGGATTGCTTTTGACTTTCAGTTGTAGTCAGGCGGTCTCCGTCGAGGAGTTCAAAACCGTCTGTTTCACCGCTGCCGCAAATGCACACAGGCAGGTGCGCATTGTAAGACAGTTGCCCCATGCCATGGATCACCCTGTCAGCATTTATCATCCCGAGGGAGAATATCTCAAGGGCTTGTTGCTTCAAATTGAATAATACAAAACAAACATACTGTACTATGGAAGAAAAAGGATATTTAAAAATAGACCAATACGATGAGAAGTGTGTGTCGGAGATGGCGGAGCACTATAAAGCAATACTTCGTCTTTTAGGCGAAGACCCCGACCGCGAAGGACTTCTCAAGTCACCCGAACGCATTGCCAAGGCCATGCTCTTCTTCACCAACGGCTACGACCTCGACCCGGAGGAGATACTCCGCTCTGCCATGTTCCACGAGGACTATAAGCAGATGGTTGTCGTCAAGGACATTGAGCTCTACTCCCTCTGCGAGCATCACATGGTGCCCTTCGTGGGTAAAGCTCACGTGGCCTACATCCCCAACGGCACCATCGTTGGACTGAGCAAAATACCCCGTGTGGTGGATGCTTACGCACGCCGTCTGCAAGTTCAGGAACGCCTCACCAAGCAGATAAAAGACTGCATCCAGAAAACCCTCAATCCCATCGGTGTCGCCGTGGTTATCGAAGCGCAGCACATGTGCATGTCCATGCGCGGTGTGCAGAAGCAAAACTCCGTCACCACCACCAGCGACTTCACGGGTGCCTTCATGAACGACCCCAAGACCCGCGAGGAATTCATGCACATCATCGGTGTCGACCTGCATTAATTATTTTTGAAACATGAAAAAACACGCTTCCCTTATCCTGTTGGCCTTGAGCGTCCTGTTTTTTGGAGGTGGCTCGGCGTACGCACAACTCACCCATACCGAAAAAGGTGCTGTTGACCAGACCGCCAACACCCTGCTCAAGAAGGCCGTCGCCAAAATGTCCGGCACGGTCAGCTTCTCCGTCACCGTGGTGAACCTCGACAGCGAGAAGAAAGAAACCATGCGGCAGAAAGTCGACATCCTTTACAATGCGCCGCGCTATCGCGTAAAGGCTGGCAGCATCGAACTTTATTGCGACGGCAAATCCGTGTGGCAATACAACAAACCCAACAAAGAAGTGGTTGTCAGCCCTATGTCTGAAAACGATGACGATATCACCAATCCTGCCCGCCTGCTTTCCAATTACTCAAAAAATTTCCGTGCCAAATTTATCCGCGAAGAGTCCGACGGCACAGCCATTATCGACCTTCAACCTATCAAGAGCCGCTCCTACCACAAAATCCGCCTCTACATCGTTGCCAAAACGGGAGTCCTGAAAAAGATGGAACAACATAATTTCGACTCCTCTCGCGGGGTCTACACCCTCTCTAATTTCAAAAACACCAAGGCCACTGATGCTGACTTCACCTTTAACACCAAGGCCAACCCGGGCGTGGAAGTGGTGGATATGCGTTGATGGCCTATCTCTTGCAAATACAATCTACAATCCCTAATTTATAATAGCTAAATGAAACTCCTTCTCATCGAAACCGCCACAGCCATCTGTTCCGTCGCCCTTGCCGACGAAAATGGAGTAATGGCGGAGCTGCACACCGCCGAACCTAATGCCCACTCTTCGCAACTATCCCCCTACATTGACAAACTCCTTGCCCAGTGTGGCATCTCTGCCTCTCAACTCGAAGCCGTCTGTGTCTCCTCCGGTCCCGGCAGCTATACAGGCCTCCGCATCGGTGTAAGCACTGCTAAAGGAATATGCTATGCCCTTCAGATACCCCTTCTTTCTGTTCCCACACTGCAAAGCATGGCCGCGCAATATTTTACTCAGCATCCCGACTATAAAGGTCTCGTCTGCCCTATGATTGATGCCCGCCGCATGGAATGTTATACCGCCATCTATGCCTCCCCCACTCACGTAGTGAAACCCGTCGACGCCGACATAATCACCCCCGGCATCTACGACACATATCTGGATAGGGGAGAGGTCACCTTCCTCGGCGACGGGGCTGAGAAAACCCGCCCCATCCTCGGCACTCATCCAAATGCCCGCTATGCCGACGGTTTTCTTATCTCGGCATCGGGACTCCATGCACTCGCCCTCGACAAGCTCAAACGCAATGAGGTGGAAGATGTCGCCTATTTCCAGCCCTACTACCTCAAAGACTTTGTGGCCAAGAAATCCACAGTCAGAGGACTACGGTAATAATTTGAAACCCGTTTAATCAATCATCGCCATGTTGCGTTACACACTCAAACGGCTTGGATACGGACTCCTTGTGCTTCTCGGGGTGGTAACACTTGTCTTCTTCCTCTTCAACATCCTCCCCGGCGACCCTGCCCGCATGATGCTGGGGCAACATGCCGACGCCGAAAGCATTGAAATCATCAACCGCGACCTTGGGCGTGACAAACCTGTGGGTCTGCAATATATCAACTATCTTAACGACCTCCTTCCCCTCTCACTTCACAACAATACCGACTCGTCCAGCTACTTTTTCCTTGACCCCGGAAAATATTCGCCTTTCACCACCGTTCTGAAAATGGGTAGCACCTCTCTTGTGCTCAAATCTCCATACCTTCGCCGCAGCTACCAGTCCCAGCGCAAGGTCTCTGAAATCATCTCTTCTGCTTTTCCCCAAACCGCGCTTCTCGCCGTTGTCGCTCTCACTTTTGCCCTTGTTCTGGGCATCATTCTTGGTGTTATTTCCGCTCTGCACAAAGACACCTGGATCGACCGTCTTACCCTCGTCCTCTCCACTCTCGGCATGTCGCTCCCGTCCTTCTTCGCCGCCATTCTCATCGCTTGGCTCTTTGCCTATGTTCTCTCCGACTGGACACACCTCAACATGTTCGGCAACCTCTACACCGTCGATGACTACGGCACCGGTGAGTATCTCGACCTGAAAAACCTCATCCTCCCCGCCTTGACACTGGGCATCCGACCCCTCGCCACACTCACCCAGCTCACCAAGAACAGTATGCTCGAAGCCCTCTCGCAGGACTATATCCGCACTGCACGTGCCAAAGGACTCTCGCGCAGCCGTATCATCTTCCGCCATGCCCTGCGCAATGCCATGAACCCCGTCGTCACCTCGGCCTCCGGCTGGCTTGCAGGACTCCTTGCAGGAGCCGTCTTTGTCGAATACGTATTCGACTGGAAAGGCATGGGAATCGTCATTGTCGACGGTCTCGACCAATACGACTTCCCCGTCGTCATGGGTTCCATCCTATTCGTTTGCGTCCTCCTGATTCTTATCAATATCATCACAGACATCCTCTACGGTCTTCTCGACCCCCGTGTCCGTATGCAGTGAAGAACATCACGATTGTCATATACGAACAAAGGTGCCCTGGATTTTCCGGGACACCTTTGTCGTTGTTATTTCGTCATTCTTAGCTCTTAGCGGAAATGTATTCATCGATTGCTTTAGCTGCCACGCGGCCGGCACCCATGGCGAGGATGACGGTGGCGGCTCCGGTGACGGCATCCCCTCCTGCAAAGACTCCTTTGCGGCTGGTCTGTCCGCAGGGGTCGGCTACGAGTCCCCCCCAGCTTTCGGTGTCCAGTCCGGGTGTGGTGCTTTTGATGAGGGGGTTGGGGCTGGTGCCGAGTGCCACGACGACATTGTCCACCTCAATCTCGAATTCGCTCCCTTCGATGGGGCTGAATTTACGGCGGCCTTTCTCATCCTTTTCCCCCATGGCCATCTTGATGCAGCGCATGGCACGCACATTGCCCTGTTCGTCGCCAAGGAATGCCTCGGGGTTGGTCAGGAATGAGAATTGGATGCCCTCTTCCATGGCGTGGTGTACCTCTTCGCGGCGTGCGGGCATGTCGGCCTGCTCGCGGCGATAGATGACGGTGACCTCGCTGCCGAGGCGTTTGGCTGTACGGGCGGCGTCCATGGCTACATTTCCTCCCCCTATGACTGCCACGCGGCGCCCGAGGTAGACGGGTGTGTCGTACTCTTTATCGTAGCCGTGCATGAGGTTGGTGCGGGTGAGTAACTCGTTGGCCGACAGCACTCCGCCAAGGGTTTCACCGGGTATGCCCATGAATTTGGGCAGTCCGGCACCGCTGGCTATATAGACGGCTTCGAAGCCGTGGCGGTCGAAGAGGTCGTCGACGGTGAGGCTTTTACCCACTATGACGTTGGTTTTGATCTCCACGCCGAGGTGCCGCAGGTTGTTGATTTCGGGTTCCACTACTTTCTGTTTGGGCAGGCGGAATTCGGGTATGCCGTAGACCAGCACGCCTCCGGCATGGTGCAGTGCCTCGAATATGGTGACACTGTAGCCCTTCTTGGCAAGGTCGCCCGCACAGGCCAAGCCCGAGGGCCCCGAACCGATGATGGCAACCTTGTGGCCGTTGCTTGCCGCCACGGGTGCCGGGGTGGAGGAGGGGTTGTGCTCGCGGTTCCAGTCGGCCACAAAACGTTCCAAAGCTCCTATGGCTATGGGCTCGCCCTTGCGGCCGAGTATGCAGCTGCCTTCACATTGGTTTTCTTGTGGGCATACACGTCCGCACACGGCGGGGAGCGACGAGTCGTGTGCAATGATTTCAGCTGCCAAGGCAAAGTCCTCTTGGGCTACGGCAGAGATGAATTCGGGTATATTGATGCTGACGGGGCATTGTGTCACACACATCGGTTTCTTGCAATGGAGACATCGGCGTGCTTCCGCCACGGCTTGACTGGGAGTGAAGCCAAACGACACCTCGTCGAAGTTACCAGCCCGCACTACGGGGTCTTGTTCCTGCGGTTTCTGGCGTTGAAGCGATGCCGCTACAGCGTCGCTCAGGTTGCAGCGATGACCTCCCTGTCCATCGACTGTGGCAATACGGTAACGCTCCCTGTCGGGGATGCGCAGCCTTCGCCCCGCCTCTTCGAAATCGACAAGGTGTCCGTCGAACTCAGGACCATCGACACAGGTAAATTTAATCTTGTCGCCCACGGTCACACGGCAGGCTCCGCACATCCCCGTGCCGTCCACCATCATGCAGTTCATGCTCACGATGGTTTTCAGCCCTATCTCTTTGGTCAGCAGCGATACGAATTTCATCATGGGCAGAGGACCGATGGCTACGCAGTGGGTGTAGGGCGAGCTGTAGGTGCCTTCGGGCGTAGAGCAGAGACTCTTTATTTTGGTTGTCACCAAGCCGTGTTCCCCATACGACCCATCGTCGGTCATAACGTAAAGGTTGTCGCAAACCGCACGCATCTTTTCTTCGAAGAAAAGCAGGCTCTTGTTTCTTGCACCGATGATTACGTCGGTGTGGATGCCCATGCTGTGAGCCCATTTCACTTGGGGGTAGACCGGCGCTATGCCCACACCCCCTGCCACAAACAGCAGTCGCATCTCCTGCTGTTCCTGCTGAGGGGCTGTTATCAACTCGCTGGCACGACCCAAGGGACCCACCATGGTGTAAAGGCGGTCGCCTTCGTTCATCATGCTCAGCCTTTTGGTGCTTTCGCCCACCACCTGGTAAACGATGTCCACGCTCTCCCTTTCGGGGTGGATGTCGCAAATGGTGAGGGGTACACGTTCTCCCTTGTCGTGCGGAATAACGATAACAAACTGTCCCGGCAACCCTCTTTGTGCAACCCAGGGTGCCCTGATTTCCATCAAATAAATCTCGTTGCTGTTCAGCAACTCTTTCTTCAGAATAGTGTACATATCTCAATTATCATTTTTTAATCTATTATCGGTTCAGCACAATGCGGAACACAGTGCCTTGCCCCTCTACCGAATATTTCACAAAAATCCGTCCCTTGTGGTAATCGTTGATAATACGTTTGGCAAGCGACAGTCCCAGACCCCATCCGCGGGGTTTGGTGGAGAACCCGGATTCAAACACCCTCTTCTGCACCGATGGCGACATGCCGCGTCCCGTGTCCCCCAAATCGACAAACACATGCCGGCTGTCCGACGACACCACTACTGTGAAAGTTCCTTTCCCGTCCATGGCGTCGATGGCATTTTTGCAAACATTTTCTATCACCCATTCAAACAGATAGCTGTTCAAGGGCACACGGATGTCCTCTTCAGGAAAACTGGTGACGAATTTCACCTTGCGCGAACTGCGTGTTTGTAGGTAGGCAAGAGCATTGCTGATTGCCGTGCACACCCCTTCGTATTGCAGTTCCGGCACTGAGCCAATCTTCGAAAAACGGTGCGCCACGGTTTCCAACCTCTTCAAATCCTTGTCAATCTCCGCTGCGTACTCCTTGTCTAGCCGTTTCCCCTCCAAGTATTGAGTCCAAGCCATCAGCGACGAGATGGGTGTCCCCAGCTGGTGGGCGGTCTCTTTGGCCATACCCACCCAGATTCTGTTCTGCTCCATGCTGCGGGCAGTGCGAAGCAGATAGTACGACACCACCATCAGCACCCCGAACACAAACAGATACAGCAACGGAACCCATCGCAGCGCCTTCAGCATCGGCGTGTTCTCATAGAAAAGATAAGCCCGCTGGCCGTCGGGAAGCCTGAACTCTATCGGAGCGTTCTCCTCCTCCATTTCGCACAAGCGTTCAGACAACGCATCGGCTGTGGCGAACTCCCTTTGAGCCATGTTGCCGCTGGCCAGAACCTTCTCCTGCAGGCTGTCCACAACCAGCACAGGCACCAACACCCCGTTGTTCGTAATCTCCTCTAAAAACTGCTCGTTGAACCTGTCGAGCACCTGCCGCAGCTCGGTGTACATCTTCGACTCCTTATAATAGAGCGTCATCTTCATACCCCAAATACGGTAATGGAAAGGCTCATTGTGGGAGAACTCCTTCAGTCTCTCCCCCTCCAGTTTCTGCCCTGCCAACTCGCTGGGCACTGTGATGATCGAATCGGAGTTGGTGATAACAATGGCTGTCTCGCAGCTGTCCACAATATATCTCACATAGTCCAGGCTAAAATCGGCATCTGCATTGGTCCCCATCCTGTCGAACGAGCGCAGGATATTGGTGTACAACTCCATCTTACGGTGTTCGTCGAGAGCCACCCTGGCGAAAAACTGTTCGGAATAGTTCACCAGACTCGACTTCTGGCTGATGGCGTTGGCCCACAGCTTCACCTTCTCCAGCTCAGCCCTCCTCATCTGGTTCGACAAATTGTTAATCTCCACCAGCGCAAACACCGCCAGCAGCACCGTCAAACCCAGTATAAACCATTTAGCCCTGTTCAATTTCCAATCATGTTTTATCAGTCAAACTTGATGCTCTTTGCCGGTTCGACACTCGAAATGTACGTGGCAGGGATGAGCATGGACAGCACACACACCGCCAAAGTCCCCGCTGCAACAGCAGCCACAGTTCCGACACCCAGCTCAATCGGCACCGTCGACATTGCGTAGCTCTCGGGATTGAGACGGATGATCCCCGTCGCCTTCTGCACCGCGCAAAGCACCACGGCCAGCGTGCCGCCTATGGCTATGCCCTTCAGGGCCGTCACAGCGCCCCTCGTCACAAAAATGGTACGGATGCTCCGGTTGTCAGCCCCTAAAGTCTTCAACACCCCTATGGTGGAGATGTTCTCGAAAATGAAAATCAGCAACGCCGACACCACCGAAACCGCACACACAAGCATCATCACAGCAATAATCAGCACCACATTGCCGTCCAGCAAATCTAGCCAGGCGAACAACGCCGGGTTCTGATCCACGATTGTCGTGACGGTCAAATCATATCCCAGCCTCTCCTGCAGTCTGTGCACCACCTCGTTCAACCGGCCGAAATCCTCCACCAGCACCTCGTAGCCTGCAGCCTGCCAGTCTTCCCAACCGTTCAGCCCCCTCACCTGGCGCAAATCCCCCACCACATAATGGAGGTCGAAATCCGCCAAGTCGGTGTTATAGATGCCCGAAATCGACAACGCACGGGCGCGGTAGTTGTCGCCCTGCCAGAAATAGGTGCGCAGTTTGTCACCCACCTCCAGCTCAAGCCTGTCGGCAAGCGAACGGGACACAATCACCTCGTTACCGGCTCCGCTGTCGGGCAAAGCGAACAGCCGACCCTCCACCAGACAACCCGCAAAAAACGACGAGTCATAACCCCTCTCCAGACCCTTCAGCACTATGCCGTGAATCTGGTCGTCCGTCTTCACCATACCTCCTTTGTCAGCGAAAAATTGAACGTGCCTGACCCCTTCGGTGTGGCGGATAGCCTCCACCTCCGCCCGACGCACATCCACAGGCACCTCTTCGTAAGTGTTGCCCATAGCATAGGGCTTCACCACTATATGCGAGCCGAACCCCACAGCCTTGCGTCGGATTTCACCCTGGAAACCCCTCAGCACGCACACCGACACCAGCATCACCAGCACCCCGAGAGCCACGCTCCACACGGCAATATTCACCAACGGGGCCGCATAGCCTCTCCCGCCGCGGGACTCCCCATTCAGAGAACCCGCAACAGCGTTGCCTTGCCTCTCCCTGCCGCGCAGGCGACTGGCCACAAACCGTTCGAACTGCATATAAGAAAGATTGTATTATTACAAGAAAGAGGGAAGGTGTAATGGCATGGGTGAAAAATTACACCATCCCCCTTTCATATTCCATACCAGTTTAAAATGCGGTTGCAATACCGATGAAATCCTCAGCCTTAAGCGAGGCGCCACCAATCAAGCCGCCGTCAACATCCTTATTGGCAAACAGCTCCTTGGCATTTGAAGGCTTGCAACTGCCGCCATACAGGATGCTGGTCTCCTCGGCCACCTCATTGCCGTATTTCTCGGCAATCAAGCCGCGGATGAAAGCGTGCATCTCCTGAGCCTGCTCCGGAGTGGCGGTTTTGCCTGTACCAATGGCCCAAACGGGTTCGTAGGCAATCACCACATCGGCAAATTGCTCGGCACTGAGGTGGAACAGACCATCGGTAATCTGGCGTTTCACCACTTCAAACTGCTTCTCGGCCTCGCGCTCCTCAAGCACCTCGCCGCAGCATACGATAGGTCTCAAACCGTGTTTCAGCAACTGGTCAACCTTGCGGGCGACAATCTCGTCGGTCTCATGATAGTAGGCGCGGCGTTCACTGTGTCCCACAATGCAATAGTCCAGTTCCATCGATTCCAGCATTGCTGCCGAAACCTCGCCGGTATAGGCACCGCTCTCCTGGTCACTCACGTTCTGGGCACCGACCATAAAGTAAGAGTCGTCGCCATAGTCCGAAACCATTTCCAGATAGGGGAACGGAGGACAAAGAATCATAGTGGTGTTGGCATCGAGAGTCACCTCTTCCAGCTTTGCCATAATATCGTTGACCAGCTCGTCGGCCTCGTCAAACGTTTTGTTCATTTTCCAGTTTCCTGCTACAATGTGTTTTCTCATGATATTGTTCTTTTAAAGTTAATATATTCATTCATTTATTACATTCGTATTGTCAATGTGCCCTTCTCTGTTCATAGCGTTCCAGGAATGGCAGGATGTCCTTTGTGGCCAACACCTTATTCATTATGATACGTCGCTCCTCGTTCAGAATAATCATTGTCGGAGCTCCGTGAACGTTGTAGGCAACCTGATAGTCGATATTCACGTTCGAGCCTCCTACATTTACAAACGGCAATTGATGTTCGCGCACATATTTTTTCCACTTCGCCACGTCCGACTCGTATCCGATGGCATACACCTCGAAAATCTTGTTGCCTGCTGCCGAAAGCGAGTCGTACAAAGCCTTGAGTGTGGCAGTCTGTTCTTGGCAGTGGTGGCAATCGGGGTCCCAGAACCACAGAATCACATACTTTTGAGGGAAACGATGCGACGAAATCCAGTCCTTGGGGTCTGGCGACTGGTTAGTGTCTGCCATGTAAAGTTCCTGTCCCATGGCACCAATCAGCGACTGCTCCAAAAACTCCACACTCTGACGCTTGTTGGTCAGCTCGGCCTGTGTAGCCCATGGGCATTTCCCCGTCAGATAGTATTTCCTCACCAAATAGCACCATGTGGCATCCCATCCAATATTCTTGGTGGAGCGGTAATACTTTGGCATAATGAAGTCCATGAAGTAACGCATCATAACCGAATCGTTTTCAATCTTATTGAACAACATGTCGGCATATCTGCACACGGTGTCGCTCTCCATGTGGTAAAGCACTCCGAAGAAGTAATAATTCATCTTGTTGAATAAGTCGGGGGTGTAAATCAGGCTGTGGTCTGTCAGGTCAATGCCATCCCAAAAATGGGTGCGATAATAAAGGGCTTTGTCCTCCACCTCGTCGGGCACTTCCGGGCCGTTGAACATCTTTGCCAACTGAAAGAAACGGTACTTGGAATTAGCCTTGAAAATGGAATCTTCATAGTTAATCATCTCTTTGGATAACAACTCCATTTCCTTCTCGGCTTTATCTTTTACTTTAGCATCTCCGGACTTCTTCTTTTTTTCAATTTCTCTTGCTTGCTTTTTTGCTTGGTCTTCCCTTTTCAGGAAAGAGAACATGGTTTGGTTGGCGGGGGACCCTACAATATCCTTCTGTGGGTCTGCCACCTCGTTGGATGGGGACAGGCGTACTGTAAACTTTTGGCTTCCGTCAATAGTGAAATCCAGTAGGCTCTTCTTTGCCTCTTTGCCATATAATGCATAGATACCGGTATCCCATTTACGCCGTCCGCTGAAAGTATAGTTGCCATTATTGTCTCCTCTTGCACTGTCCAGGGTGACGAACCCATCGCGGAAGTGCTGGCCAATATACATGACACTGTCATGTTTTTCTGTGTTCGGGAATACAAATGTAATGCTATATTTCTGTCCCCATGCCAGTGGTGTCAGAAGTGCAAGTAAAGATATAGATAAAATGATTTTCTTCATTGTTTTACAATTGATTAATCGGTATTATCTGATAGGGTTGTGTGGGGGTGACAGGCACCCGGCGTGGTGTTTTCTCGAAGATAAGGGTTGCTACAAATGTGAATGCAAAATTGTCGGTCAGAGTTTCGTTCATATAAGGAGCATCGAAGGGGCATATCTGGTAGGCCACGGCAAAACCCAAGTCTATCAGACCCCAATGCACCAGTCCATCGAAACCGGCGGCGGGTTCCAGCAAACCTAAATGAGGAGACTGTAAATCGAGACCGTCATGGTGTAGTTTCCCGTCAATGTCCTGTCCGAACAGTTGACCCCACATGGCGTTAACTTGTAGAAATGCCAAAGGTTGCGACCACGACAGTTCCCACAGTGGCATAGGTGGAGTATAGTTGAGGCATAGGTGGGCAAACATGTTGGCTGTAAATGTGTTGGGGCGCACTGTAAGGAATGTGTTGCGGAAGAAATAGCCCGATTTAGCTGTACCCGACAAATCAAACATTCGGCTATAAGGAGCGAGGGCTGAGACAAAACCGGCTTGTCCAAACACATGCAGTCCAAATTCTCCGGGTTCAGCATCGTACTGTGCCAGTAGACGCAAGTATGGAACATCGTTCCGGTCAACGTATTCCCCTTTTGTCACACCCGCTGTAGCCGTCAGGGCCATGCCGCGACTCCAGTCGGCTCGTGCCGTGAAGGCCACATGTGGCAGTGCCATAGGCATTGCGTCGGGGGTAAGTCGGGGATAGAGAGGTCCATCGTTGTTGAAACGGTATTGTTCCCAAGCGAGCAGAGCCCCTGCCGACAACTCCCAGTCGCGGCGGGGTGTCACTTTGACATCGAATCGGATGCCCTTCACCCCCACATATCGCGAAGCAAGGAAGGTGGTGTTGAGTTCAGGCGACAGGAAACTGTAGTCCCCCATGCGTCGCGACGCGGCCGTTTCGAGGTCGTTGAAGGCTCTAAAGCGCAGTTTCACATCGCCTTGTCCGGGTAGTCGCAACTGCACTGCCACACCGTATTTCAGCCCTTGGTCCTTGAAACCGTAGGCGGCATAACCGCCCAGCGACCATTGGCCGATGGATGCCGGCCGGGGTTCTGCCGCCTCGTTCGGGGTGACCCATGTCAGTCCCGCCTCGATGCGCGAATGTTCGTAGCGGTTGTAGCCGTAAAGGTGGTCTAAGTTAAGATACAAAGCCGACGGCGCCCGGTAGGGCGTGAGTCTCAAACTCTGTGCCGAGGCCAGTAGCCCCGGAAGCATCAGCAGCATTATTGACAACCTTTTCGGCATAATTGTTTCAACTCCTCGGCAAGGGAGGTTTTTACATTAAATTGCAAATTGCAAAGATACGAAGAAAATTTGGTTTGTTGAAAAAAAAAAGTCTCTTTCGGGTTGAAACGGGTGCGGGTTTGCGTAAATTGCTAAGTTGTAGTGTGTTGCCGCTTAATATGGCCTTTCTGCCTTGCCGCTTTCATAGTAGAAGGTTCGCTACATATCCCATTCTTTTGCGTCAGTTCTCCCATATTTCTCCCATGCTGCATGGGAGAAATATGGGAGAAATATGGGAGAAGTGATGGGGAAGGAGCGAAGGAATGAGTTGGCGTGTTGCGGCGGGATGGTGACGAAACAATGCTTCTGGGCAAGAAAGTTTTGTCAAGAATGTGTGTAATTTAAAAAAAATGTGTATCTTTGCATCTTGTAATTTTCGGAATAATGAAATATTAATTTATATATAATACACAAATATTGAAAGATATGAACTACGACGTTATTGTTATCGGCAGTGGTCCGGGAGGATATGTGGCAGCGGTGAAGGCTGCACAGTTAGGAATGAAAACCGCCGTTGTGGAGAGGGAGAACCTCGGAGGCATCTGTCTTAACTGGGGTTGCATCCCCACTAAAGCCTTGCTGAAAAGCGCACAAGTTTTCAACTATATCAACCATTCGGCCAACTATGGAGTGGCTGCCCAAGGGGCTGAAGCCGACATGGGAGCCATGGTGCAACGTTCACGTGGCGTGGCAGAGACGATGAGCAAGGGCGTCCAGTTCTTGCTGAAGAAGAACAACGTGGATGTGATTATGGGCACGGGATGTGTGAAGCCCGGCCACAAGGTTTCGGTCACTGCAGCCGACGGCGTGGTGACGGAGTACGAGGCCAGTCACATCATTGTCGCCACGGGTGCCCGCAGCCGTGTGATGCCCAGTATGCCGCAGGACGGCAAGCGTATTATCGGCTACCGCGAGGCAATGACGCTGCCTTTCAAACCCAAGAGCATGGTGGTTTGCGGCAGTGGAGCCATTGGCAGCGAGTTTGCTTTCTTCTATCAGAGCATCGGTGTGCAGGTTACACTGGTGGAGTTTATGCCTCAGATTCTGCCCAACGAGGATGAGGATACCGCCGCCCAGATGAGCCGCAGTTTCCGCAAGATGGGCATGAAGGTGATGGCCAGTGCCAGTGTGGAGAAGGTGGAGATGGAGGGCGACGTGTGCCATGTCACTATCAAAGATATGAAACGCAATACGGAGAGCGTGGTGGACTGCGACGTGGTGCTGAGTGCCGTGGGCGTGGTGACCAATCTGGAGAATCTGGGATTGGAAGAGACCGGTATCGCCGTGGAGCGTGGCAAGATTGTGGTGGATGACTGGTATCAGACCAATGTGCCTGGCTATTATGCCATAGGCGATGTGGTTCACGGACCTGCCCTGGCTCACGTGGCCAGTGCCGAGGCCATCTGCTGTGTGGAGCATCTGGCGGGTCACGAGGCCAAGAAGGTGAATTATGCAAATATCCCCGGCTGCACATACACTACGCCTGAGATTGCCAGCGTGGGTTTGACGGAGAAGAAGGCTCTCGAGGCCGGCAAAGAGGTGCTGGTGGGCAAGTTCTTCTTCAAGGCCAGCGGCAAGGCTACGGCGGCAGGCAACACCGACGGTTTTATCAAGATGGTGATAGACAAGAACACCGACGAGATTTTGGGCTGCCACATGTGCGGTGACAATGTTACGGAAATGATAGCAGGTATCGTCTCGGCTCGAGAGAACGGCTTGACAGCCAAACAAGTGGCGGGTTCTATCCACCCGCATCCCACGATGAGCGAAGCTGTGATGGAGGCTATCGAGGCCGCATACGGATGTGCTATCCACGGATAAACAAACCGCTGGCGTGGGGAGAGGGGTGATGGCAAATAGGTTTGTCGACACCCGTTTCCCCAGGCTTTGAAAGATGAAAAAAAACACATTAATAAACACTATACTAAATTGCTATGAAGATTTTACCGAAGAGTAGAAAAAAAGTTGCCAGAGGTTTGAGTGTGTGGGTGTCGAATCATTACTGCCCTACGTTGTTTGGCATTAGGGGCAAGTATGAGTCGTCGTATAAGTCGGGACAGTATGTCGAAAGTGGGGCCCCCGGGACGGGTTTCTTTGTCAGGAACAGTTCGAGCCGCACGTATAAGGCTTTCTGTCAGAACGAGCGCGCCAAGCTTATGCCCAAGTACTGGGAGATGGTGCGGGGTCATGAGTTTTCGTTCGACCGCGAGATTGCGCGTGCCGAGCAGGCTCAGGGCGAGAAGGGTATGAACAAGTGGAAGGAGATGGTTCTGGAATCGTATGTGAATGTGCTGCCTATGGCCAAGGAGGCCGAGGAGTCGGAGCGCATTATCAACGCCATCAAGGACCTTTCGCACAGGCGCCACCGTTTGTCGTCGTATCAGACACATGTGATGTCGAGTTTCAAGTCGAAGGAGGCACGGCTGGGGCACGATGTGCGTGGTATCCAGCTGCATGTGCCGGAGATTTGCGGGGAGGAGCGTTACCAGAAGTTCGGCGGCGTGGTGGTGGCTTTCTCGCAGCTGGCCGCCAGCCACAGAATCTGGAGCGTGAGAAATAATTTCAGCGGCTTGGAGTCGTCTTTTGTGCAGGTGTATTTCGATTTGGGTATCTTCGACTTTATCCAGGCTCCGCTGATGACCCCGATGATGCGTGACGCCGAGGGCAACCGTTATTTCTTCTACCCCGATTTCATCGTGCGATCGAGGGATAACGTGGATTTCGATGTGTTTGAGCTGAAGGGGTTGAATTTCCTGTTCCGCGAGGTGCCGTACGATATGGTGTCGAATATGGTGATTGACAGCTATTACGACCGCGAGAACACGCAGGATGTGTCGACCCATCTGCACCGCCGCAATTACGAGCAGTTCGGCGACGGCCTGCTGGTGAACAAGGACACGAAGGCTTTGAACGAGATTGAGGAGGAGCACAAGATGCGTGAGCGTGTGGTGGGTGAGCTGTATATCCCGGAGATGGGGTCGCGTTATTATGTGCGCGACTTCAAGTCGTTGAAGACTTTTGTGAAGGCTTTGAACCAATATCAGGAGGAGTTGTAGGAGGAGAGTTTTCTTTTCACCGGCTCATAATCGTGGAGTTACTTTATTCCTTTGACGGATGAAGAAGAGGTATGTTTACCGTTTCAATCCCCATACGTTGTCGTATGAGAGGGTGGAGGCTACGTGGCGCGACCGGCTGAAGCGCGCGGCGACGTTGGTGTTGCCCGGCGTGGTGGCGGGGGTGGCCGTGGCTTTCGCCTTGGGGAGTATGGTGGACTCGCCTGAGGAAAGGATGCTGCGTGCCGACGTGAAGGAGTATCGCCATGCGTTGGAACAGTTGAACCGCAGTGTGGAGAGGGCTGAGGCTGTGCTTGCCGACATCGAGGAGCGGGACAGTGCGGTTTATCGCACCATCTTCGGGGCCGCCCCGGTGGCCGAGAGTCGCCGGAGGCCGTTGCGCCGCGACTACAGCCGTTGGGAAGGGAAGGCTTCGAGCCGTTTGATTGTGGGTACGATGGAGCGGGTGGACACGTTGGAGCAGCGTCTGTATGCCCAGTCGGTGTCGTTGGACGAAATCCACCGCATGGCGGGGACCAAGCGCGAGCGCATGGCTACCATGCCTGCCATCATGCCCATAGCGAAGAGCGACTGCCGCATGGTGTCGGGCTACGGCATGAGGTATCATCCTATTCTGCACTACCGCCGTATGCACACGGGTGTCGATTTGTCGGCTCAGCCGGGGACTCCGGTACACGCCACGGGCGACGGACGGGTGACTGTGGCGGGCAGAGGCGGCGGCCTGGGCGGCTACGGTGTCTGCGTGGTGGTGGACCATGGCTTCGGCTTCAAGACGTTGTATGCCCATTTGCAGGAGGTGAAGGTGAGCGAGGGGCAGCGTGTGAAACGCGGCACGGTGATAGGCACTGTGGGTCGGACGGGTCTGGCTCAGGGCTATCATCTGCATTATGAGGTTATCCAGAACGGCAACAAGGTGAACCCGGTGTATTATTTCTTCAACGACTTGACCCCGGCGGAGTATGACGAGGTGCTGGAGGCTTCGTATCAGGAGAATCAGTGCCTGAGTTGATAATTGAAAAGGAGCATTGAGCATTGAAGATTGAAATTGACGATAATGCGGGTTTCTGTTTCGGTGTGGTGAGGGCGATAGGCACTGCCGAGGAGGAGTTGTCGCGTTCGGGGTCGCTGTTCTGCCTGGGCGATATTGTGCATAACAATGCCGAGGTTTCGCGGCTGAGAGCCAAAGGGCTTGAGGTGATAGACCACGAGGGGATGGACAGGGTGGCACGGCAGGGCAGGACACAGGGGGTGAGACCCCGTGTGCTGATCAGGGCTCACGGCGAGCCGCCGTCGACGTACAGCGAGGCGGAACGTCAGGGAGTGGATTTGATAGATGCTACGTGTCCGATTGTCCTGGCTCTGCAGCAACGGATTAGAAGGGGGTATGAGGAGATGCGCCGCAGGGAGCCTGAGGGACAGGTGGTGATTTTCGGCAAGCCGGGTCACGCCGAGGTGGTGGGGCTGTGCGGACAGACCGAGGGGAGAGCCATAGTGGTAAGCAGCGCCGAAGATTTGGACGGGATTGATTACGGCAGGCCGATAAGGATGTATTCGCAGACGACAAAGAGTCGCGAGGAGTATGCCCGGTTGATTGAGAATGTGAGACGCAGGATTGCCGACATCAGCGAGGGAAAGGCCCGTGAGGAGGATTTCTTTGTGGCGTACAACACCATCTGCAGCCGTGTGGCCAACCGAGCCGCGATGTTGGAGAAGTTTGCGCAGGGAGTGGACGCGGTGTTGTTTGTCAGCGGGCAGGGGAGCTCGAACGGCCATTATCTGTTTGACCTTTGCCGCAGGGTGCAGCCGAGGACGTACCTGCTGTATGGCCCGGAGGATGTGGAGCAGGTGAAGGAAGAACTGTTGAGTCAAGGGGTAGAGAGAGTGGGAATCACCGGGGCCACCAGCACGCCGCGATGGCTGATGGAGTCGGTGGCACAGGAGTTGAAAAATGAAAATTGAGAATTGAAAAGATATGTATCTGACTAATTTGAAGGTGACCAATTTCAAGTCGTATACGGAACTTGATGTGGATTTCTGCCCTAATGTGAATTGCCTTGTGGGCAACAACGGGGTGGGGAAGACGAATTTGTTGGATGCAGTGTATTACTTGTCGTTTTGCAAGAGTTGTTTCAACAGCATCGACATGCAGAATATCCGTCGCGACGAGGATTTCTTTGCCATCCATGGCCGTTACGGGATGGAGGGTGAGACGGTGCCGGTGTCGTGTGTCTGTCGCAAGGGGCAGCCCAAGCAGATGAAATGGAACGGTAAGTTGTGCAAGACCCTGGGGGAGCATATAGGGAGGGTGCCGTTGGTGATGGTGTCGCCCCATGACCAGGGCATTATCCAGGGTGGCAGCGAGGCGAGACGGAAGTTTATCGACGGGGTGATTGCACAGACCGACAGGGTGTTTCTTAATCATTTGTTGCAGTATAACCGTGCTTTGGAACAGCGCAACAAGTTGCTGAGACAGTTCTATGAGGACCGCAACTGGGATGAAGGCAGCATAGGAGTGTGGGACGAGCAGCTGGTGAGGCATGGAGAGGTGCTGCGCGGGGCACGGCAACAATTCCTTGAAGGGTTCACCCCGTTGTTTGACGAGTATTACGAGTGGATAACCGATGGCAGTGAGCGTGGCGTGGTCACCTATGTGGCAGAGAGGGAAGCCCCCCTGGCACAGCAGTTGGCTGAAGCCCGCCAGCGCGACAGGTATGCCCAGTATACAACCGTGGGTCCACACCGCGACGATGTGGAGTTGACGGTGGGCGACATGCCTGTGAAGAGGTATGGCTCGCAGGGGCAGCAAAAAACATTTGTGCTGGCTATGAAGTTGGCACAGTTTGAGTATATCTTCCGCAGCAGCGGGATGAAACCCATTCTGTTGCTGGATGATGTTTTCGACAAATTGGATATGGTGCGGGTGACCCAATTGGTGGAACTGGTGGGGAGCGACCGTTTTGGTCAGGTGTTCCTGACCGACACCCAGCCCGGCAGGGTGAGAGGGGTGTTTGAGACTATCCCGCAGGTGGAACACCGCATCTTTAAAGTGGAAAAAGGAACGTTGGAGGTTGAAAGTTAGAATATGTATAGTAACGAACATACGTTGCAGGATTTGCTAAGGAAAGCCTATCAACGCCTCGATATGACCGAGGCGGTGACCGAGATGGAGGTGAAGGAGGCGTACAAGAAAGTGGTGGGAGACCTGATTGGCAAGTTGACTTGGGAAATTCGCTTTAAAGACGGCATACTGAAAGTGTCTATCGCTTCGCCTGGACTGAGGCAGGAGTTGTGGTACAGAAGGGAGTCGTTGATGGAAAAGATTAACGATATGCTCGGACGTCCGGTAATAAAAAGAATAGTATTTGTATGAAACAGATATTTAAAGCTCTTAACATGATAAGGCTCTGCGACAGCAGGGCGTTCTGGCTGCGCATTGTCTATGTGGTTATCACCAATGTGCTGCCTCTTGTGAATCTGTATATCCTGAAGTTTATGGTCGACTCGGTGACCACGGGTGAGTATGCCGTGGTCTTGGGGGTGAGAATGGACGTTTTCACCACGCTGGGACTGTACTGCGCGGTATTTCTGCTCAACAGGATAGTGGCTGTTTTCAACAGTGTCAACAATGATATTATCTCGCAGAAGCTGATAGACTATATCAGTGAGCGGATGCAAGGCCAGTCGGCGATGTTGGACATGGCCTATTTCGACAATCCCGAATACCACGATACCTATCACCGCGCCCAGCAGGAGGCTTCTTACCGTCCTATCCAGATTTTGAATGGGTTCATGACTTTGTTGGGGTCGTTGATAACCATTGCGGGTATTGTGACAATGCTGGCAAGCGCTTCGGGGTGGATTATTGTGGTGATGGTGGTGGCCGTGGTGCCGTCGTTTATTGTGCGAGTGATAAAGGCCAGAAAGATTTACGCATTCCGTCGCAACAACACCCAGAATTACCGCCGCACGAGTTATTACACCGCCCTGCTGGGAGGCCGCGACTACGCCAAGGAGATGCGCACTTTTGGGCTGGCTCCTTTCTTCAGGAAGCGTTTTGTGGCCATTCGCGAGTCGCTGGTGAGGGAGTTGCTGAGGATTTCGCGACGGCTGGGTGTGTACGATGCTGTGTGTGCCGTGGTGGAGACGGCGGCATTGTTCTTTGTCACCATGTTTCTCATCTTCAGTGCCACAGAAGGCTCCATATCGCTGGGTTCGTTTGTGATTCTCTTCGAGGCTTTCCGCCGTGGGCAGACACAGATGACCAGCCTGGTCAGCAGTGTGACGGGGTTGTACGACAACCGCCTATTTATCGGTAACCTGTTTGAGTTCCTTGATTTCAAACCCACCATTGTCAATGCTCCCGATGCGATTCCTTTCCCCAAAGAGGTGTACGAGGTGGAGTTCCGCGACATTACTTTCCGCTATCCCAAGATGCAGCGCGATGTGCTGAGCCATTATAACTTGAAAGCCCGCGCCGGCGAGGTGACTCAAATCGAGGGCGAAAACGGATTCGGCAAGACCACTCTTCTCAAACTCCTTTTGCGTCTTTACGATACCGACCAGGGTGCGGTACTCATCAATGGCGTGGATGTACGGCGTTACGACCTCGCAGGGCTGAGAAGGGGTATAGGTGCAATATTCCAGGATTATGTCCGTTTCTATTGTACTGCCGAAGAGAATATAGCCTTTGGTGACATCACCCACTGGGACAAGGAGAAGGTGAAGAAAGTGGCCGAGTTGGCCGGAGTGGACAAGTATATCGAAAAACTCCCCCACGGCTACGAAACCATGCTGGGACGTATGTTCGACGGCGGTGAGGAGTTGAGCATGGGACAGTGGCAACGCATAGCTTTGGCACGACAGCTCTACAGCGATGCCCCCGTGTTGATTTTTGATGAACCCACCGCATGGATGGATGTCCCCTCGCGCGACCGTTTCTATCGCACACTCGAACAATTGCAGCGCGAGAAGAGAGTAATAATATTGATTAAACATATATAATAATAGGTATAGAAAATGATGCAGTTTGAACTAAAACAGATAAGCCCGAAAGACTATGAAGGCAACCTCGTCTTCCTTTATGGCAATGAGGTGGCCGACCGCAACTTACCTTTGAGCAAGAAGGAACTGGAATATCTCAAAGCCCGCAGGGAGAAGGATGCCGACTCTATTGTGGTGTTCGACCGCCTGCCCTATAGGTTTTTTTTCGTCAATTTCGACAGTGAACGCCTACCCGGCGAAAGCCAGGAACGTCTTCGCCGCAGCGCCGACAAAGTGGTGGCACAACTCAGAAGCGAGAAACAGACCTCCCTTGCTTTGACAGGCGAAGGAGTCATACCCGAAGAAGTGGTGGCCTTTGCCGAAGGGCTCTTTCTTGCCGACTATACTTTCGATGTCTACAAAACCGAAAAGCCCAGTCATCTTGCCACAGTCTACATCGATGAGTCGTTCCTTTCGGCTGAAGAACTGGAGCGAAATGTCAACCTCTGGCAGTGCATCCAACAATGCCGTGAGTGGGTCAACACTCCTGTGGCCGACCTCAATGCCGAGAGTTTTGCCGCCGATTTGGAGAAACGGTCGTCGCAGTTGGGTGTGAAATGCACTGTTTTCAACAAGAAAAAGATACAGTCTTTGCGCATGGGTGGCCTGTTGGCCGTCAACAAAGGAAGTGTCGACGAGCCCCGTTTCGTTGTGTTGGAATACACTCCCGACAATGCCGTCAACAGCAAGCCTCTCGCTTTGGTGGGCAAAGGAGTGATGTACGACACCGGAGGACTGAACATCAAGCCTGAAGACTACATGCAGGAGATGAAGTCCGACATGGCCGGAGCCGCCACCATGGCTTCCGTCATCTTTGCCGCTGCCGCCAACAATCTGCCTGTCCACATTGTGGCTTTGCTTCCTCTCACCGATAGCCGTCCGGGCTTCAATGCCTATGCTGCTGACGATGTGCTTCGGATGTACGACGGCACAACTGTCGAAGTGGTCAACACCGATGCCGAAGGCCGCATTATCCTGGCCGATGCCATCGCCTATGCTGTCGACAAGTACCAACCCGAGCTGCTCATCGATGCCGCCACCCTCACTGGTGCTGCTGTCCGTGCCATTGGCACCTTCGGTATTGCCGCCATGCAACAGGGTGCCGACAATGCTTTCAATCTCCTCCGTATTGTGGGCAACCAGGTTTATGAACGCCTTGTCGAATTCCCCTTCTGGCCCGAGTACGACGAACTCATCAAGTCCGAGGTCGCCGACCTCAAGAACTGCGGCATTGCTCAGGCCGGAGCCATCACGGCGGGCAAGTTCCTTTCCCATTTCGCCCGCAAGATACCATACATTCATCTCGACATTGCAGGGGTTGCCTTCTTCTCCAAGAAACAGGAATACTACACCCATGGTGCTTCGGGCTACGGCATCCGCCTGCTCTATGCTTTCCTGCAAACCTACGACATTCTCCACAACAAACAACAATAATACGTCATTAATCAATGCGCGGGCTAATCCCGCCTCGAATAAACAAACTCTTACGATATGGAAAATAAAAAGAACAATAGCCGGATACGTCTGGCCATCACACAGGGCGACATCAATGGTGTCGGTTATGAGGTGATTTTGAAAACCTTTAGCGACAGTCGCATGTACGACATTTGTACTCCCATCCTCTATGGCTCCACCAAGGTTGCCTCCTACCACAAGAAACTGCTTTCACTCCATCAGGATATCACCTTCAACGGCATACGCGAGGCTGCCGATGCTGTCGACCGTCGTTTCAATGTTGTCAACCTCACCCAAGATGAGGTGAAAATTGAAATGGGCAAACTCACCGACGTTGCCGGTGAACAATCCCGTCTCTCCCTTTCCCGAGCCTGCGAAGACCTCAAGAAAGGCGATGTCGACGTGTTGGTCACTGCTCCCATCAGCAAAAAGAATATCCAGTCGCCCGATTTCGATTTCCCCGGACACACCGAGTTCCTCTCCCATCAATTTGGATGCAGCAGCTTGATGATAATGGTGTGCGACCGCATCCGCATCGGCATCGTTACCAACCATCTCGCCCTTAAGGATGTGCCGGGAGCCATCACCCACAACCTCCTTTTCGACAAGATAATGCTCATGAACGAGTCCCTCAAACGCGACTTTGGTGTCCCCATGCCCAAGATTGCCGTGCTGGCTCTCGACCCCCATGCTGGCGACAACGGGGTGATTGGCGACCAAGACCAAACTGTTGTCAAACCCGTTATTGACGAAGTGCAGGGTAAAGGTGTGCTGGCCTATGGTCCCTATCCCTCAGATGGTTTCTTCGGCAGCAGCGAGTTCAACAAATTCGACGGTGTGTTGGCTCTCTATCACGACCAAGGTCTGATACCCTTCAAACTCATGTCCTTCACCGAAGGGGTCAACTACACTGCCGGCCTGCCCTATGTCCGCACATCGCCTGCCCACGGCACCGCTTTCGACATCGCGGGCAAAGACAAGGCCTCCGAGCAATCATTCCGCAGCGCGGTTTACCTTGCCTGCAAAATAATGCGCAACCGCAAAGAATATGACGAATTAACCGCCGATCCCCTGCGTTGATGAAAAAACTGGTCCTCTTCGACGGCATGGCGATGGTCTATCGCGCCTATTACGCCCTTAGCGGTTCCAACCGTATGAACTCCAAGGGTGTAAACACCTCTGCTGTGCTGGGTTTCACCACCACACTCTACGACCTTGTCAAAAAACTCCAGCCTACACACATGGCCGTGGCTTTCGATTTGCAAAAACCCACCTTCCGCCATGAAATGTATGCCGAATACAAAGCCAACCGTGAAGCCATGCCCGAAGCCATCCAGGTTGGGCTGCCCTATATCCGCGACATCATTGCCGCCTTCAACATCCCCATCATCGCCTGCGAAGGCTATGAGGCCGACGATGTGATCGGCACCGCCTCCCACTGGGCCGAAACCCAAGGGTTCGACCAAGTAATTATGGTAACCCCCGACAAGGACTTCGGCCAACTTGTCACCGACCATGTCCTCATCTACCGCTTCGGACGTATGGGCAAACCCGACCAAATCCTTGGTGTTGAAGAGGTAAAAGAAAAATTCGACGTCCAGCGCTGCGACCAGGTTATCGATCTCCTTGGTCTATGGGGGGACGCCTCCGACAACATCCCAGGCATCCCCGGGGTGGGAGAGAAGACTGCCAAGAAACTCATTGCGCAGTTTGGCTCCATTGAGGAAATGGTTGTCCATTCCGACGAAATCAAAAACGACAAAATCCGCAGGCTCGTTCAACAATATTCCGAGCAGGCACTCTTCAGCAAACGTCTTGCCACAATAGTCCTCGACGCACCGCTTACTCTCAGCGAGGAGCAACTCGAGTTGCACAAACCCGACTACGAGGCCCTTCAGCGCCTTTTTGCCGAACTTGAATTCCGCAATCTGGCCAAGCGCATATTCACCGACCTCTCAGTCTCCGACCCTTCCGAGGCACAACGTTTCGCTGCCGCATCTAAACCTACTATTCAACGCAAAACTAATCAGGCTCAGGCTTCTGTAGCCGCCCCGTCCCAGCCGACGCTTTTCGAGCAACCCACCCTTTTCGATGCTCCGCCTATTGACCAAAGTCGCGCCCTCGACATTCACACACTTGACCAATTCCCCGACAACGGCGATGTCTCCATCATCGTCTCCGGTGCCACAATTGTATTGGCCTTCAACGCCGACGAAGTCTTCTCCTCACTGGTGGGCGACATTGATGTCAACCGCCTGCGCACACTCTTGCAAAATCCCGCGACCCTCAAGCTCTGCTACGACCTCAAAGCCCTCAAATACATCCTCCGCGAACTCGACATTACTATCGCCGGCGACATATTCGATGTGCAGCTTGTCCACTACCTCATCGACCCCGAGGCACGCCATTCCCTCGACAGCATTGCACTTGGCACCGTGGGCAGCGAACCCGCAGACCCTGCCGAGTCCGCAGCCCAGCTCTGGCAAATTTATCCCCTGTTGGCCGCCAAACTCTCCGATGCCGGTCTTCGCAAGCTTTATACCGATGTCGAATTGCCACTTGTGGACGTGCTTATCAGCATGGAAGAAGAAGGCGTGCGCATTGATGTCGATGCCCTCAAAGATTACTCCAACCGTCTTTCTGCCGAGCGCGACGCCATCGAACAGCAAATCTTCCAATTGGCAGGCGAGACATTCAACATCTCTTCCCCCAAGCAGTTGGGCGAAGTGCTGTACGAAAAGCTCCGCGTCACCGACAAACCGCCACGCACCGCTACCAAGCAATACTCCACTGCCGAGGATGTCCTTCTCAAACTCAAAGACAAACACCCTGTTATCGACCTCATCCTCCAATACCGCTCGCTCAACAAACTCATTGGAACCTACCTCGACAGCTTCCCCAAACTCATCAACCCTGTCACCGGACGCCTCCATACGGTCTACAATCAAACCGTCACCGCCACGGGTCGACTCTCCTCGAGCAACCCCAACCTGCAAAACATACCCATCCGCACTGAGCGGGGCCGCGAGATACGCAAAGCCTTTGTGGCCCGCGACGAGAACTATGTCCTCCTTGCTGCCGACTATTCGCAAATCGAATTGCGCATCATCGCCTCACTTGCCAACGACCGCCACATGATTGAGGCCTTCTCCAATCACTACGACATCCACGCCGCCACCGCAGCCAAGATATACAAAATGCCTATGGAGCAAGTGACGAAGGACCTGCGGCGCAACGCCAAATCAGTCAACTTTGGCATCATCTATGGCATCAGTGCCTTCGGTCTCAGCGAGCAACTGGGCATTTCGCGCAAAGAAGCCTCCGAGCTTATTGACGAATATTTTGCCCAATACCCCGACATCAAGAACTATATCGATTCCAATATCGCCTTCGCACGCCAGCACGGCTACGCCCAAACCCTGCTGGGCCGCCGCCGCTACCTTGCCGACATCAACTCGCGCAATGCCTCTGCCCGTAGTTTTGCCGAGCGCAACGCCGTCAACATGCCCATCCAAGGCACTTCAGCCGATATGATTAAGATTGCCATGATTCGCATCTATCGTGAATTTCAGTGTCTTGGTCTCCGCTCGAAAATGATACTTCAGGTACACGACGAGTTGGTCTTCGACTGCTACAAACCAGAAGAGACCCAGGTCCGCGCCATAGTCGAGGAGGCCATGCTCAATGCCCTTCCACTCTCCATTCCCATCGAGGTGGGCATCGACGTAGGCGACAACTGGCTCGAAGCACACTAAACGAATATTAGAAATCATTTTATTAACTTGAATAATAACCCCATAAAAATAACCCAGACAATGAAAAGAATCGTCTACATCCTCCTGCTTGTCATGTTGACAAGTACCGCCTTTGCCCAAACCGACGAGAAGGCCGATTTCTCTGCCACATGTTCCACCGGACAAGTGCTGCACTACAAAATCATCGATTACGGCGAGGTGAATGTATGGTACAACAGCCAGAACCCCGAGTTGCTGGGCGGCTACATCAAGGTGCCCCGTACCGTGAAATACAATGACCAAAACTTTGTGGTCACCGGCATTGCCGACGAAGCCTTTGCCAACTGCATCCGCATTCAAGGTGTCGAACTGCCCACCACGATGTTCTTTATTGGCGACCGCGCTTTTTACCGTTGCACCGACCTTCGCATCATCGAAATGCCCAAGACCCTTACCTACATCGGCACCAGTGCTTTCGAGGGCTGCACCTCGCTTGTCGATGTGGTCATGCCCCACTCCGTCAACGAAATGGGCACTTATGCTTTTAAGGATTGTGTCAATGTGCGACATTTTGTCATTTCCCATTCCCTTGCCGAAATCCCGGAAGGCACTTTCATGAATTGCACATCGGTTACCGACTATCTCATCCCTGCCACTGTCACTGTGTTCGGATGCCATGCCTTCGATGGCTACGACCAACTCAAGAGCGTCACTTTCTTTGGTCCCGTGCCCCCACAACCCGATTGTGAACCCGCCTTTGGCCGCGAAATTCCCATTTACGTTACACGCCAGAATTTCCCCGCCTACAAAGCCTCCTACATTTGGGGTCAGTATACCATAAGGGAAATGTAAGCTACATATCTTTGATTTCCTGCGAATTGAATTGGCAAGAGATGGTATTTCCATTTTTCCCATCGTACAACCAAGTTCGCTCGTTTTACCTC
>JAEEGL015080277.1_pt1 | contig 27302 bp, 22 predicted proteins | sample 9134231 | NCBI WGS metagenome assembly JAEEGL01 (sample SAMN16246548, study PRJNA631951) | gut metagenome | biome: gut microbiome; feature: rumen; material: fiber-attached | host: Bos | place: Iran: Karaj | collected 2018-10
TAAGCGCTTATTCATCCGAAAAAGAATTTGACGAGATCATCCCTATATCCGCGATCAAGGGCAGGGGATGCGAAGACCTCTTAAATACCATATTTAAGTATCTACCCGAAGGCGAGATGTTCTATGATGAGGATACAGTGACCGACCAGCCGATGCGCCAGATCACCGCGGAGATCATCAGGGAGAAGGTACTTCGAAGCATGTCTGATGAGATCCCGCACGGTGTTGCAGTGGTCATTGACAGGATGGAGTTTAAGAAAAAGATCGTTGACATAGATGCGACGATCGTATGCGAAAAGGACTCACACAAGGGCATGATCATCGGCAGGCAGGGAACGATGCTTAAAAGGATCGGCTCCGCAGCCAGACGCGATATAGAGAAGATGGTCGAGTCGCAGGTCAATTTAAAGCTGTGGGTCAGAGTCAAGAACAACTGGCGTGACTCGGATATGCTCCTTAAGAATTTCGGATATGATCAAAAGAGCATAGACTGATATGAGCGAATATATCGATCTTACGGGCATGGTCATAAAGACTTCACCCGTCGGCGATTACAACAAAAGACTCGTGATACTTACTGCAGAGGCGGGCAAGATAACCGCTTTTGCAAGAGGGGCCAGAAGACAGGGCAGCAAGTTCATGGGGGCAACCGAGCCTTTCTGCTTCGGGACTTTCAAACTGATAGAAGGGCGCGACGCGTATACTCTGGCCGACGTAAATATCTCGAGACATTTTGAGGAACTCAGAACCGATTATGATGCTTTTGTACTTGCGTCATATTTCCTCGAGATAGCCGATTATTATACGAGGGAGAATCTCGAGGCGTACGAAGAGATCAATCTGATATATGCTTCGCTTCTTGCTCTTATCAGCGGGAAGTTTGATCCGAAACTCATCAGATGCATATATGAGATCAGGTCGCTTGTGACGGCAGGCGAGTTTCCGGGGATACCGTCTGACAGAAAGTATTCCGAAACCACGATCTACACGGTCGGCAGGATCACGGAAACTTCTGTGCATGAACTGTATACATTTTCGGTTTCAGATGAGATAATAGATGAGCTGTCGCACATCTGCGAACGGCTTATGAAGGATATGACCGATAAGAAATTTAATTCGGTCAAACTTATGAGGGAATGATCTTTAATTATGGATGTAGTAAAAAACAATGCGGGGATAGTGGGCATAATAGTTGAGGAGATGGCGCAGTTTACGTCTCCCGACATAGTAGAGGGCATATGCTGCAGGCTTGAGGATTTCGGATACAAGTCCATGATCATTAACTTAAGGCTGTATTCGAGATGGTCCGACAAATGGTTTGACAATGAGGCGATGATGGATGAGATGCTTGCATCTTATCTTGCCGATTTAAAAAGACATAATGTCGCAGGCATCATCTACGTTGCGGCGCATGCAAGAATTGTCACCAAGATACCGGAGGATTTCCCGATCCCTGCGGTCATGATCTATTCGGAAGAATTTAATCCGGCAGTGCCAAGCGTCATGCTCGATGATGAAGTATCGGCATTCAAGGCTGTCAGATATCTGATAGACAAGGGACACAAGAACATCACGATAGCCGCCGGTGAAGCCAACAACATTCATACCATCCAGCGTGTGGAAGGCGCGCTCAGGGCTCTCGAGCTCATAGACGTGGACAGAGAGCATGCCAATATCGTTTATGCGGGATGGATGCGAGAGAGCGGATACAGACACGGCGAGGAGATCATGGCCAATAACCCGACCGGAATATTCTGTATGGCTGACCGTCAGGCAGGCGGACTCTACAAGTATCTGGCGGAGCAGGGCATAGTTCCCGGCAAAGACGTATCGATCATAGGATTTGACAATGCAGAGATATCGCAGTTTCTGCTGCCCGGACTTACGACGCTTACGCTGCCGCTGCGCATGATGGGCAACATGGCGGTTAAGCTGCTGATGGGGATGCTCAGAAACAACGGAAACTTCGATCCCGAAGATGCGATCGTCAAACTTCCGTGCCCGATCTTGGAGCGCAATTCGGTGGTCACGCTTAACTAAATGCGTTTCATCATGCCGGCGCCGAAAACCTTGTGTTTAGATGGCCCGAATACTTGCGTCATTTAAGTAAATGTGGTAAATTATGTGGAGTGTAATCACAAGCCACAAATAATCGGAATAAACCCGTTTATAAGTAAAAAGGAGATTATCATGAAGAAGCATATCAAGACACTTATCACAAGAGATCTCAAGAAGTCACAGGCAACAGGCGGATGCGGCGAGTGCCAGACATCATGCCAGTCAGCATGCAAGACTTCATGTACAGTAGGAAACCAGACCTGTGAGCAGTTTGCTCAGGCTAAGAAGGACTGAGATTTTCTGTTTCCGATCCATAAGATATCGATCAATGCGGGCAGCGATTAAGTTCGCTGCTTTGCTATGTAAAGATGAAAAACAAAAGCGATCTGATACACAAATACAAAAATAACGGATATAACATCGTTTTGGACGTATGCAGCGGTTCGGTGCATGTCGTTGACGACTGTGTTTATGACGTGCTGGATGTGGCGGGCGAGCTGATCGACAAGTTCGGCCGGTTTTCCGTCATGGATCTGCTCGGCGCAGTGAGCTTAAAGTGCCAGACCAAAGAAGGCAGCGACAAGTATTCCGTATACGGCACTCAGGAGATAGCAGAAGCCGCAGAGGAGATCACGCAGCTTATCTCGGAAGGACTTCTTTATACGGAAGATACCTATGAAGATTCACTGGTAGATCACAAGAAGCGTCAGACGGTGGTCAAGGCTTTGTGCCTGCATATCGCGCACGACTGCAACCTCGCATGCAAGTACTGTTTTGCCAGTGAAGGAGAGTACCACGGCGAGCGCGCTCTCATGAGCGCCCAAGTCGGCAAAAAAGCGCTTGATTTCCTTGTGGCCAATTCGGGAAGCAGACGCAATCTCGAAGTCGACTTTTTCGGCGGCGAGCCCCTGATGAACTGGGATACTGTCGTAGAGCTCGTTCACTATGGCAGAAGCCTTGAAAAAGAGCATGACAAGCACTTCAGATTTACCCTGACCACGAACGGTACTCTTTTGAAAGAGGAGATGTTTGATTTCATCAATGCCGAGATGGACAACGTGGTCTTAAGCATCGACGGCCGTAAAGAGATAAACGACCTCATGCGTCCACACCGCGGCGGACAGGGCAGCTATGATGAGATAATCCCGAAATACAAGAAGTTCGTAGAGACCAGGAAGAAACAGCCCGAGCGCTTCTCATATTATGTGCGCGGAACCTATACGAGGAACAATTTAGACTTCTCCGAGGACGTCAAACATCTGGCGGATCTGGGCTTTGACCAGATATCGGTTGAGCCTGTTGTTGCGTCCCCCGAAGACGACTATGCGCTGCGTGACGAGGACACCGAAACTCTGCTCAAGGAGTACGACAAACTCGCCCGCATGTATCTTGAATACAGAAGAGCAGGTAAGCCTTTTAATTTCTTTCATTTTATGATAGATTTAGAAGGTGGCCCTTGCGTCTATAAAAGATTATCGGGCTGCGGTTCAGGTACCGAGTATCTGGCAGTCACTCCGTGGGGTGATCTTTATCCCTGCCACCAGTTTGTGGGCAACGAAGACTTCCTGCTCGGCAACGTGTTTGACGGCATTAAGCGCACCGATATTGTTGACGAATTTAAGTGCGTAAACGTATATGCCAAACCTGAATGCAGGGACTGCTTTGCGAGGTTTTACTGCAGCGGCGGATGCGCTGCCAATGCGTATAACTTCCATAAGAGCATAACGGATGTATATGAGTCGGGGTGTGTACTCCAGCGTAAACGCGTTGAATGCGCGATAATGATCAAGGCGGCTTTAGCTGAGGATGAAGAAGGAGATATGAAAAAATGATGAAGAAGAGAAACGCCATCATATATCTGATCGTACTCGTACTTGCACTGTGCGGTCTGTGCTATATGGCGGCATTCGGAGTCGGAGCAGACAAGAGCGGGTCGGCATCAAGTATAGACTTAGGTCTTGATCTGGCCGGCGGTGTGAGTATCACATATCAGGTGGTAGGTGAAGAAGAACCTTCCACAGCGGATATGGCGGATACGATCTACAAGCTCCAGTTGAGGGTAAATAACTACTCAACCGAGGCGCAGGTTTATCAGGAAGGATCGGACAGGATCAATATCGAGATCCCCGGCGTAAGCGATGCCAATACGATCCTCGAAGAACTCGGTAAACCCGGATCTCTCGTATTTAACGATAAGGACGGCAACGAAGTGCTGACAGGTTCCGATGTTGAGACAGCCAATGCAGGTTCACAGCAGGACAGCATGGGCAATCAGGAATATGTAGTTCAGCTTGTTCTCAATGCCGAAGGTACACAGAAGTTTGCAGACGCTACGGAAGCAGCGCTTCCCAATCATGATGTGATCTACATCGTATATGACGGACAGGTTGTTTCATCACCCAGAGTTCAGGCCAAGATCACTGACGGCAACGCAGTCATCACAGGCATGGGCAGCTACGAAGAAGCAGACAAGCTCGCATCCACGATCCGTATCGGTGGACTTAAGCTCGAACTTGAAGAACTCCGTTCAAACGTTGTAGGCGCCCAGCTCGGTTCATCGGCTATCCACACTTCACTGATAGCAGGCGCGATCGGTCTTGCGCTCGTCATCATCTTCATGATAGTTGCATACAGGATCCCCGGTGTTGCTTCATCACTCGCCCTGATCCTTTACACAGCGCTTGATATCATCCTTCTGGATGCATTTGAGATAACACTTACACTTCCCGGTATAGCGGGTATCATCCTGTCGATAGGTATGGCGGTGGATGCCAACGTTATTATCTTTGCCAGAGTAAAAGAGGAGATCGCGGCCGGCAAGACCGTTATCGAAGCTCTGGATACAGGATTTAAGAAGGCTCTGTCGGCCATCATCGACGGTAACATCACAACCCTGATCGCAGCCCTCGTGCTCGGATTCATGGGTACCGGTTCCATCAAGGGATTCGCACAGACTCTTGCACTCGGTATCTTCTTATCGATGCTGACTGCACTGTTCGTGACCAGATTCATCATCAAGATATTCTATTCACTGGGTATCGAGAGCGTGAAGTTCTACGGTGTAGCGAAATCCAGAAAGCCCATCGATTTCCTGTCCAAGAGATTCGTATTCATCGCGATCTCTGTTGCAGCTATCGTAGCAGGATTCGTTGTAATGGGTATCAACTCCGGCGCAGGTAAGAACGCGCTCAACTACAGCCTTGAGTTCGTCGGCGGTACTTCAACAACCGTTGATTTCCCTCAGGAATATACACTTGACCAGATCGATTCCGATATCGTTCCTTATATCGAAAAGATCACAGGCGACGGCAATGTTCAGTCGACCAAGGTTGCGGGAAGCAATCAGGTCATCTTCAAGACACGTACACTCAACGTGAGCGAGAGAGAAGAATTTGTAACGGCCATGGTTGATAACTTCTCGGTAGACGAATCATCGATCACAGCTGAGAGTATCAGCTCAACGATCTCATCCGAGATGAGAAGCGACGCAGTAATAGCTATCATCGTTGCAGCAGTATGTATGCTGATCTACATCTGGATCAGATTCAGTGATCTGAGATTCGCAGCCAGCTCCGTTCTTGCTCTTGCACATGACGTGCTCGTTGTTCTTGCTTTCTATGCGATCGCAAGAGTCAGCGTAGGTAACACGTTCATCGCATGTATGCTTACGATAGTCGGTTATTCGATCAACGCCACGATCGTTATCTTTGACCGTATCAGAGAGAAGATCAAGACCATACACAATGACAAGGATCCCGCAGAACTCAAGAACATGGTCAACGAAGCTGTTACACAGACTCTTTCAAGAAGTATATTCACTTCACTGACCACCTTCATCATGGTAGCATGCCTCTATGTTCTGGGTGTAAGCTCGATCAAGGAATTCGCTCTGCCTCTGATGGTAGGTATCCTCTGCGGTACATATTCATCCATCTGCCTCGCAGGCGCTATGTGGTTCATCTTCAGGACCGTATTTGCAAAGAAGGCAAGAGCCTGATCGAATTAAACTAATATGATTTACAAAGGCCGTGCGTAAAAACGCACGGCCTTTTATTTATGGTATGATATATAAGAGTCGGACGGTGGATTTCACATGCGTGATCACCGGTTGGAATAACGAATTTAAAATGTTTTGAGGGTAATATGTCAGAATGGCGCATAGCGGCCAAACGGGCCGATTTTAATCTTATAGGAACCAGATACGGCATCTCGCCTGTTCTTGCGCGTCTCATCAGAAACAGGGATATCATAACCGATGAAGAGATAGATATGTACTTAAACGGTACATATGACAATCTGCATGACGCTTCTGTCATGACGGACATGCTCAAGGCGTGCTCGCTGATACAGGAATACATATCGGACGGAAAGAAGTTCCGTATCATAGGCGATTACGATGTGGACGGAATATGCGCGACATATATCCTTTTAAAAGGCCTTGGGAAGTGCGGAGCGCAGGCTGACTACGCGATCCCGCACCGCATCCACGACGGGTACGGGATCAATGTCGGACTGATCGATGATGCCTATGAAGAAGGCGTGGAAGTCATCATCACCTGTGATAACGGGATAGCGGCTTCAGAGCAGATCGAGCATGCAAACGAGCTTGGGCTGCATGTGATAGTCACTGACCATCATGAAGTGCCGTTTGAAGAAGATCCCGAGTCAGGTGAGAGGATAGAGATACTTCCTCCGGCCGAAGCTGTCGTTGATCCCCACAGGGAAGGCGATGCATATCCGTATGAGAATATCTGCGGAGCCGTGGTCGCATGGAAACTGATCGGACTTTTGATGCCCATATGCGGAGTTGACGCGGACGAAGCAGACAGACTTATGCATGAGCTGATAGAAGAAGCCTCGCTTGCAACCGTATGCGACGTAATGGAGCTTCGCGATGAGAACAGGATCATCGTCAAGGAAGGTTTAAGCAGGATCGGGCATACTTCCAACGCAGGCTTAAGAGCGCTGATAAACGCTACGGGTTTAAGCGGCAAAAAGATAACTTCATACAGTTTCGGTTTTATCTTAGGACCCTGCATCAACGCTTCGGGCAGGCTTGACAGCGCAGAGCATTCACTTGATCTTTTGCTCAGTAATGACGCTGTAAGCGCGGCGCAGACAGCCACGGAACTTAAGCAGTACAATGACGAGCGCAAAGTCATGACCGATCAGGGGATACTCCGCGCGGTAGATGACATCGAATCTACTTCACTTAAAAATGACAGAGTTCTGGTCATATATCTTCCGGGTATACACGAAAGCCTTGCGGGGCTTATAGCAGGCAGGATCAGGGAAAAATACGAACGGCCCGTTTTAGTCTTTTGCGACGGAGAAGAAGGGATCAAGGGATCGGGCAGGTCGATCGAGAGCTACGACATGTATACAGCGCTCGCTGCTCACAAGGACCTCTACCTTAAGTTCGGAGGCCACAGGATGGCTGCGGGGCTGACGCTTGACGGGGACGTAGTTGATGAACTGAGGACCAGGCTCAATGATGCGTGTACTCTGACAGAGGCTGATATGACCGTCACGACCGTGATCGATACCGAGCTTCCCTTTGCATATGCGACAGAAAGTTTCGTAAATGAGCTGTCCAAGCTTGAACCCTGCGGAAACGGCAATCCGAAGCCTGTATTTGCGCTCAGGAATCTAAGCGTGCTCAGGGCTGAGCCGGGCAGGAGTGAGCGGGCGCCGCTTATGATAACCGTGTCCGATTCGTCGAACAGGCGTTATAAGCTTAAATATTTCGGACGGGGCGGGAACAATGCTTTTTTGGATGATGTTGATGCGCAGTACGGACAGGGCACCGCGGGAGACCTGTGCGAAGGAACTGCGCGCGGCATAGTCATTGATATCATATATACGCCGGCGATCAACGAATACAGGGGTGAGAGGAACGTTGAATTAACTCTGAACGAATACCGTTTCCGCTTGTGATTTAGTGCCGTGAAAGTTATAATCAATCTATGAGCAAAGACAGACGTGACAAGATAAATTATTACCTCGATCTCGCTGAGGTCGTAGCACAGAGAGGCACCTGCCTAAGACGCAACTACGGTGCCGTTATAGTCAAAAATGATGAGGTCATATCTTCAGGATACGTGGGCGCTCCCAGAGGCAGGCAGAACTGCTCAGATATGGGTGTTTGCATCAGGGAGAAACTCATGATCCCGCGCGGAGAGAGATATGAGCTGTGTCGCAGCGTTCATGCAGAGGCCAATGCGATCATCTCAGCCCCCAGACATGAGATGATAGGAGCGGCTCTTTTTCTTGCGGGAAGAGATGCGCGCACGGGAGAGTATATCGTGAATTCCAACTGCTGCGCGATGTGCAAGCGTCTGGTCATAAATGCCGGTATTTCGACCGTCTATGTCAGGGATGACAAAGACAATTACAGAAGGATCGAAGTACAGGACTGGATAGATAACGACGAGTCTGTTGAAGGCGTTACAGGATATTAAACATTCGGAGGTTTGAGCAGTATGAAGAACGTATTGTTCGTGGCATCAGAGGGTGTTCCTTTTGTCAAGACAGGTGGCTTGGCTGACGTAGTCGGATCTTTGCCCAAGTGCATTGATAAGAAGTATTTCGACGTACGCGTGATCCTGCCCAAGTATGCCTGCATCAAGCAGGAACTCAAGGACAAGATGGAGTACGTTACACACTTCTACATGGACTTCCATTGGAAGAATGAATACGTTGGAGTACTCAAAGCCGAAGTCGACGGCGTCAAATATTATTTCATCGATGATGAGATGTATTTCGGCGGATCTACCGTATACGGCAACGATCCCATATATGAGATCGAGAGATACGCATACTTCTGCAAGGCAGCGCTTTCGATCCTGCCCGTGATCGATTTCAGACCCGACCTCATCCACTGCCATGACTGGCAGACCGGACTTATCCCCGTATATCTCAAAGAGAGATTTGCAGGCGGTGATTTCTACCGCGGGATCAAGACCGTCATGACCATCCACAACCTGAAGTTCCAGGGCAAGTGGAGTGTCAAGGAAGTCATGGATATAACCGGACTTCCGGGCTATTATTTCACTTCAGACAAACTCGAGGCATACAAGGACGCGAACCTCTTGAAGGGCGGACTCGTTTATGCCGATGCTATAACCACCGTGTCTGCGACCTATGCGCAGGAGATCAGGACTTCGTTCTACGGTGAAGGTCTTGACGGACTTCTTAACGCGCGCGCGGGAGACCTCCGCGGTATCGTAAACGGAATCGATACGGAAGACTTTAATCCCGAGACCGACAAGCATCTTAAGTATCCTTATAATGCGATCAACTTCCGCAAGGAGAAGGTTAAGAATAAGAAGGCTCTTCAGGAAGAACTTGGGCTTGATGTCAATGAAAAGACCATGATGATAGGTCTTGTATCAAGACTGACCGACCAGAAGGGATTTGACCTGGTTGCTTATGTGATGGACGAGCTGTGCCAGGATGATGTTCAGATCGTTATCCTTGGTACCGGCGAAGAGCAGTATGAGAACATGTTCCGTCATTTCGACTGGAAGTATGGCAACAAGGTAAGCGCGAATATCTTTTATTCAGATGAACTGTCCCATAAAATCTACGGAAGCTGTGATGCATTCCTGATGCCTTCACTGTTTGAGCCCTGCGGACTGTCCCAGCTTATGGCGCTCCGCTACGGAACCGTGCCGATCGTAAGAGAGACAGGCGGACTTAAGGATACCGTTGAACCTTATAACGAATATGAGAACAAGGGAACAGGATTCTCGTTCGTCAACTATAACGCTCACGAGATGCTTGCTACGATTAGGTATGCGGAGCATGTATACTACGACAACAAGCGTGAGTGGAACAAGATCATCGACCGCGGCATGGCTGCTGACTTCTCATGGCAGACCTCCGCTAAGAAGTACCAGGAAATGTACGATTGGTTGATAGGCTGATAGGTTGAGTCAACGCAAAGACGCGAATGAATAAAACACCGCCGTGCTCGCACGAAGCGGTGTTTTTTCATGAGTGGATTTATGTTGCGAAGCAACACCCCGAGATGAAGCGCAGCGTAATCGAGGGGCGCGTTGACGAAACGCGTTGATGGGGCGCGTTGACGAAACGCGTTGATGGGGCGCGTTGACGAAGGAGTATATAATGTATATGAAACACCGGTTTCCACCCAGGAAAGGAGTAACCTATGTACGGAGCAATGTTAGGCGATATGATCGGGTCACCCTATGAGTTTGATCATGGAGATAAGACCAAAGACTTTGATCTGTTTGATCCAAGGATTCATTATACCGATGACACAGCAATGGCCGTAGCTATAGCCAAGGCTGTCATGAATGTCGGCGTCGACGCCGATGAGCAGACGATGAAAGCGGAATTTGTTTCCTGTATGCAGGATATCGGGCGAAGATATGCGACAGGTGAGTACGGCGGACGGTTCGCCGGCTGGCTGCTTTCGAATGATCCTAAGCCGTACGGAAGTTTTGGCAACGGTTCGGCCATGAGAGTATCTTCCATAGGCTGGTTCTATGATGACCTTGAGCGTACCAGGGAAGTCGCAAGATGGTCAGCCGAAGTGACGCATAACCACCCGGAAGGCATAAAAGGCGCTGAGTCTGTTGCGGCAGCCATATATTTAGCCAGGACCGGTCATTCCAAGGAAGAGATAAAAAAGTATGTTGTCGAAAACTTTAATTACGATCTTGGCCGTACATGCGATGAGATAAGACCGACATATCATCATCTTGAAAGCTGCCAGGAAACCGTTCCCGAGGCATTTGCAGCCTTCCTTGAAGGAGTGGATTTTGAAGATGTGATCCGGACAGCCGTTTCACTTGGCGGAGACTGCGATACGCTTACCTGCATCGCCGGAAGCATGGGCGAAGCTTTCTTCGGTGTTTCGGATGAATTCAAACAGGAGTGTATCAAGAGGCTTCCGAAAGAATTTCTGGATGTTTTACGGGAGTTCGATTCGATAAGAAAATAAATATGTCCATCACCGGGAGTGGCGGCGCAGAAGAGGACATATCAGTTTTTGATATATGTAAATATCGGAAATTGAGAAGTTATATGACGGTGCCGGTGTTATACTGTATACATTATGAAGCAGAATAAGACCATAGTCATAGATGAAAAGACGCCCCTTCTGGTTTTGGCGGGGCCCATGTTTCTCGAGCTGCTGCTGGCCACTATGCTCAACAACGTGGATACGCTGATGTTGAGCCACTATGATGAGTATGCAGTCGGAGCGGTCGGAAATGCCAACACGATCATGTTCATGATGAACATATTGTGTAATGTCATTGCGACCGCTACGAGCGTTGTTGTGGCCCAGTATCTCGGCGCCAAGCGTAATGAGAGCATGAACATGATCTATACGCTGGCGATCATTGTGAACCTGGTCATCGGCATCGTGATCAGCGGGGCATTCTGCGCGGCAAATCCTTTGATCATGGACTTCCTCCATGTATCTCGCGAGATGCGTCCATATTCGATGACATACATTTACATCGTCGGCGGTGGAGTGTTCCTTATGGCGGTGTTCAACGTTATGGTTCAGATACTGCGCTGTAACGGATACACCAAGATCGGCATGTGGGTATCGCTGGCTATCAACATCATCAATATAGCCGGCAATTATCTGTTCCTGTACGGGCCTTTGGCGCACCTTGATATGGGCGTGACCGGAGTTGCGATATCCACAGTGACGGCCAGAGCCATCGCGCTTATCGCCGTCATCATATTCTTCTATGCGACCGGGACAGGTAAGATTTCACTTCGTCTGCTCATTCCTTTCCCGGGCAAACTGCTCGTCAAGATGATCAAGATCGGTCTTCCTACAGCGGGTGAGCATCTGACTTATAACCTGTATCAGACTACACTTCTTTCATTTATCAACAGCATGGGCAACGATTCGGTGAATGCCAGATCATACTGCAATTCCCTGATCTCGTTTGCCATGATCTTTTCCAATGCGGCAGCCATGGCCACGCAGATCATAACAGGACATCTGGTAGGAGCGAATAAGTCGGAAGAAGCATACAGGAGGGTGTTCAAGACGCTCAGGGTCTCCATGCCCATAACTCTGGCGCTTGCGCTTGCCAATGCGATATTCTGCAGGTATACGCTTCGTATATTTACTGCAAATGAGCATATCATCGCCTTGGGGCAGATGATACTTATCGTAGATATATTTGTCGAGGCGGGACGGTGCCTTAACATGACTTTTGTCAGCAGTCTCAAGGCTGCCGGCGCATATATCTTCCCTTTTCTCATGGGACTCTTATGCAACTGGGGACTGGGACTGACCGTGGGATATACTGCAGGTGTCGTGCTCGGAATGGGCGTGGCAGGGATCTTTGTGGGGACCGCAGCTGACGAGTGCATACGCGGTCTCATCGTCATGAATTACTGGCGCATGAAGAAATGGGTCGGTAAATCGGTTGTGGACAAAAAGGATATATAGGATATATAGGAAACTTACGCCCTGCATGTGCAGGGCGTTTTGTTTATCCTGTGACATGACCACAACGGATTGCCAAAATAATATCAATATTTGCGACCTACAACTGATTTTGATATAATAATAGCAGTAAGGAGAACGAAGCCATGGATGAATACATATGGGAAACCCCGACAGACATAAATATCGGAATTGCCAAGCGGATAAAAAACATCAGAAAGAGAAGAAAGATAACTCAGAAACAGCTCGCAGGCAGATGCAATGTCAGCTATGGGTCGCTTAAGAAATTCGAACAGACCGGAGAGATCTCTCTTATATCGCTTACCAAGATCGCTATGGAACTCGGACTCGCAGGCGAGCTTGAATCCCTGTTTACGCAGCCTGCCTACTTAAGCATCGAAGAGGTAGTCAATGACGCAAAGTAAGACGCTTGATGTGTATTATCACGGAAAACATGTCGGAACTCTCGCACAGACACCTGACAGGAGAGTGGCTTTTCAGTATTCTTCCGACTGGCTCAGGGATGGGTTTGCGATAAGTCCGTTCAGCCTTCCGCTGCGAAACGACGTATTTGTGCCCAAAGACAGCTCAAGAGAGATATTCAGGGGCCTTTTTGGCGTGTTCGCTGACTCCCTACCCGATTCATGGGGGAATCTGCTGCTTGACAGATATCTGTCATCTATTGGAATCGATACCGGCAGTATTTCGGTTTTGGATAGGCTCGCCTACTCCGGTTCATCGGGAATGGGCGCTCTGGAATACCGCCCGGCCCACAACTCCGACTTTAGCATTGATACCCTTGGTCTTGACTATGATGATATAGCAGGAGAATGCAGTAAGATCCTGTCTTCTAAAACATCCGATCAACTGGATATTCTTTACAGCCTGGCCGGTTCAAGCGGAGGAACACGCCCTAAGATCCTTATAAGTGATGCAGTTAAAGACTGGATAGTTAAATTCCCTGCCAAAGAGGATCCTGCAATAAGCGGGAAAAGAGAATATGATTATTCCCTTTGCGCAAAAAAATGTGGAATCCTTATGACAGAAACACAGCTTATAGGATCAAGAGAGTGTGAAGGATACTTTAAAACTGAGCGTTTTGACAGAAAGAACGGAGAAAAGATCATGACAGTAACAGTCGCAGGATTGCTTGAAGTCGATTTCAGGGTTCCTTCCTGTGACTATGAAACATACATGAAGCTCACGCGGATCCTGACCAAGGACAATATGTATGACATTGAACAGATGTACCGTGTCATGTGCTTTAACATCCTGGCGCACAACCTGGATGACCATACCAAAAACTTTTCTTTCACGTATACGGATGATAAGAGCTGGAGACTTGCGCCTGCATATGACCTCACATACAGTGATACATATTTCGGCGAGCATACCACATCCGTAAACGGAAAAGGTAAAGATATATCAGAAGATGATCTTATAAAGGTCGGCACAGAAGCGGGATTATCCGGATCTCTTTGTACTGATATATTAAATACTATTAAAAGAGATATCCACATGCTTGATGAGTATCTTATCCATAAGCCCGGCACAAGAAGTAAAAAGATTAATAGGAAGAACGGAGTTAAAGAAATATCTTCATAGTGCTTGACAGGGCGCATTTATGGTAAGATTATCTCAGCATCTTCACATGATGAAACGGCAAAAAATAATCGAAAGGTCCGGTCAAACTCATTATGTTCATGATTTTTGTGTTGATTTTTTCCATACTTACCGTATTCTCGGTCAAATACTGCCAAAATGAATCAAGGAGCAGAAAAGTAAACAAAGGCTTTTTGCTCACAACGTATGTGATCGCTGCCGGTAATGTGATATGTGCCGTTTATGTATGCCTGAAAAGCGCAGCTGCTGCAGGATATGTTCTTCTTGTTTATTATCTGGTTCACGCATGGCTCATTCCTGCGATCCTTTATATGATCTCGCGGATCGAGCTGGTTCCTGTTGAGAAAAAAGGAACAGCCATCCGTATTCTGCCTGCTGTCTTCATCAGCGCCATTCAGTCTCTTCTGGCTGCCGCCGGATTTGTATCCGACAGCGTTTTTGAATTCGAGGAGAAGCTGTTCCTCATCAAAAACTGGGTGGTTGCGGTTAACCCGGATAACGCAGGTTACATGCCGGACTACGGATTCTATAACGTGCTTCTGTATGTAAATGTCTTTTTTGCCCTGTATGTCCTGATATTCTCGATGAAGAACGGCCCTAAGATGTTCAAGGGCAGGTATCTTATCTTCATAGCTGTCATAGTGATGTATGCGCTGATAGAACTTATTACAAGCGCAGCCGGACTTCCCGTGTGGGTAGAGGGCATTCTGTATAATGCTATATATTTCGTTACATTCTATCTGGGCGGCGATTATGAGACCGGAAGACTCAGGGAATGGTCGCTCGACAATTTCGCCGATAATATGAGCGACGGTCTGATACTGTATGACAGGGATGATGTTCCGATTCATGTAAACTCCATGATCCGGCGCTCTATGCATGCCGAACTTCTCACACAGTTTTCTGACAGGAGCCGTCTCGATGAATGGCTCAGTTCCAATGTTGACAAAGAGAATACTACGGTCATCAAGTACGAAGGCCCCGACAGGGTGTACTACTTACAGCCGCACGTGCAGGAACTAACCGATAACGATATCCCGATAGGTACTCTTTATATCCTTCATGATCACAGCGAATCCTACAACCGCATCATGGCGATGCGTAAGTCCAATGAAGAGCTCGAGAGGGCAGGACGGATGAAGTCGGATTTCCTGGCCAATATGAGCCATGAGATACGTACTCCGATGAATGCTGTCATCGGAATGGCTGAACTTGCGATGCGTGAAGACGATCCCGAGCGTGTGGACGATTATCTCAGGCAGATACGCAGTTCCGGCAAGAATCTTCTTAACATCATCAACGATATCCTGGATTATTCCAAGATCGAATCCGGCAAGATGGAGATAATCGAGGAGAAATACTGTCCTTATGAGGAACTGTCCGATATAGCTGCCATCCTTGCGGTAAGGATCGGCGATAAGCCTGTCGAGTTGCTTGTGATCGTGGAAGGGGAGCTTCCCCATGTACTTCTCGGAGACTCGATGCGCATAAGACAGGTGCTGATCAATCTGGCCAATAACGCCATCAAGTTCACCGAAAAAGGAATGGTCAAGATCGGCATCACATCAAAGAAGATTAACGATGACCACATGGAATTTACATTCCATGTTACAGATACCGGTATCGGTATCAAAGACGAAGATAAGAGCAAGCTGTTTGAAAGCTTCCAGCAGCTTGACTCGAAGAGAAACCGCTCCGTTGAAGGTACGGGTTTGGGGCTTGTCATATCCAGAAGGCTTGTCAGCGCCATGGGCGGTACGATGGGCGTAGAGAGCGAATACGGCAAAGGCTCTGATTTCTGGTTTACGATTCCGCAGAAGATCGTGGATGAACATAACGATATACAGATCGAAAATGCTGCAGGCAAGCGCACATTTATCCTGGATTATAATCCCGGAAATGCGCATGAAGAGTTCACCGGGGAGATGAGGAATCTGGGTGTGCACGGCGAAAGGCTTGCAAGCCTTGATGACTATACTCCAACGGATACCGTTGATTTCATCTTCACGGGATCGGAAGACTATGATGATAGGATGCGTGCGTTTCTTAAGTCGCATCCGGATGTCAGGGGAATCGTCTTTACCGATATTGATGAAGAATTTGAAGAAGATCTTCCGAACCTGCATGAGATGCGCAGACCCAAAACGACCATGAACATCGTGCGCATCCTTAATGAGAAGTATGATGAGAACTTCGGCTCTCAGGAAAGCAGTCTGTATGAAGTCGATTTCAGCGCCCCTGATGCCAAAGTGCTCGTTGCCGATGATAATGAGATAAACCTTACGATAGCCGCAGGACTTCTTGCGTCAATGGATATAGTTCCCGATTATGCACACGGCGGAAAAGAGGCTGTGGATATGGCTGTATCGGGCGATTATGATATCGTCTTCATGGACCATATGATGCCCGAGGTCGACGGAGTTGAAGCGACCGATACGATCCGAAAGGAACTCGGCAGCATGGTGCATCCCGTGATCATAGCGCTTTCCGCCAATGTAGTGGAGGAAGCAAGGAAGCTCTTTAAGAGCGCCGGAATGAATGACTTTGTGAGCAAACCGATCGACTTAAAGGATCTGGCCGAGAAGGTTAAGAAATGGCTTCCCGAGGAAAAGATCATGGACAAAGCTCCGGGAAGTAAGACGGGTGCCGGAGAAACAGCCTGCGCAGCATCTATGATAAATTACGGAAAACTTGACATTGAAACAGCGCTTAGGGCTCTGGGAAGCTCCGCGCTTTACGACAAGATCCTGGAGGAATATTACAGGTCCGGAGATGATAAGTATCAGGGCATTAAAAACGCATATGACAGCGAGGACTGGAGCGATTATACGATCAGGGTGCACGCATTAAAGAGCAGCTCCCGCCAGGTCGGCGCGCTTCTGCTCGGTGATATGGCCGAGGAACTGGAGAAGGCAGGCAAAGCTTCGGATATCGATACGATCAGAAGTAAGACCGATGACACGCTTGCAGAATACAGATATTTCCTTGATGCTTTAGGAGAGCATTATCAGGCATCCGGAGCAGAAGATGAGACGCCTAAAACGCCCATCGATCAGGATACGTTAAGCGGACTTCTTGAAGAACTTAAGGGTGCCTGTGATGATCTTGACATGGATATAATGGAATCGGTGTCCGAGAGGCTCCGGGGATACTGTTATGACGACACTGTACGTCCGCTGATCGATGAAATGATAACTGCAATAGACGGCATAGACACCGAGAAATGCGAGGACCTGATTGCCGCCATTGAACACTGACAGAAGCCTTTTTGGCCTCGGCGAACGGGGATTCGCGCGGAATTCGCCCATCAATGAATGGGGATTCGCGCGGATTTTGCGTTTACACGAACGGGGATTTGCGTTATACTTTCCTTATAAAGGTGGATTTTATATGGGGAAAACGGTATTTAAGAGAAAAATATATAACGAGATCCTTGAGTGGAAGCAGAATCGCAGTGAGAAATATGCGCTTCTTATTAAAGGGGCCAGACGTGTCGGTAAATCTACGATAGCAGAAGAATTTGCCGGAAATGAGTTTAAATCGTATATCATGATCGATTTTGCCCATACAAGTAAGGCGATCAGGGATCTGTTCGATGATACCTATGATCTTGATTTTTTCTTCCTGCAGCTGCAGCAGTTAACCGGAACCAGATTGTACGAGCATGAATCGGTAATCATCTTTGATGAGGTTCAGCTGCTTCCGAAGGCAAGACAGGCCATTAAGTATCTCGTGGCTGATGGAAGGTATAGATACATTGAAACCGGCTCATTAATGTCGATAAAAAAGAATACAAAGGATATTCTGATTCCAAGCGAGGAACATAAAATATCCATGTATCCGATGGATTTTGAGGAATTTTTGTGGGCGATCGGCGACGATGTTTCCATAGGGATTATCCGTACTCTTTTGGAAAAGAGAAAGCCGGCAGGAAGCGCAATGCATAGAAATCTGATGCGGCTGTTCAGGCTGTATATGCTTATCGGTGGGATGCCGCAGGCTATAGAAACATATTTGGAGCGGAATAACCTGCAGGAGGTGGATCTGACCAAAAGAGATATTATTGATCTTTATGAGGAGGATTTTACAAAGATTGATTCCTCAGGACTTGCCGGAGACATATATGATGCCATACCTTCGAATCTAAGCGGCAATTCTTCAAGATATGTATTATCCAGCGCGAGAGAAGGCACACGCTCTGAGCAGGTACGGGAACTGCTGCCGGATATGCTCAACTCATATGTGGTCAATATTGCGTATCATGCGAATAATCCCGGAGTGGGTATGGCGCTGGAAAAGGATGCGGGACGATTTAAGCTTTTTACATCTGATGTAGGTCTGTTTGTATCTCTTGCATTTAAGGATAAAAATTATACTGAGAATGTGATTTACAACAAGCTTTTGTCGGATAAGCTTGAAGCAAATCTGGGTTATGTCTATGAAAATGCAGTTTCCCAGATGCTTACTGCAAAAGGATATAACCTGTTCTACTATACGATGGACAGTGAAACCTCAAATCATCTGTATGAAATTGACTTTATCATTTCGGTAAAAGACAAGATATGTCCGATAGAAGTGAAGTCCGGCAATTACAGAAGCCATAAATCACTGGATGTATTCTGCGATAAGTTCAGCAGCCGTGTGAGTGATAAGTTTGTTGTACATTCAAAAGATTATAAACGGGAAAACGGGATAAACTATATTCCGGTATATATGGTACCGTTTTTATAATTCTAAGGAGGAGATCTAATGAACTCAGAAGAAACCAAAACCAAAGTGATAGATCCGGATTTTCCGTTTTATAACGATAATCCGAAGATACAGCCATGGGGGATACTGCTGTTTGCGGCGGCAGTGATATATCTGTCCCTGTCAGTTTTCCTGGAGATCGAATATCCGCCGTATCTTGGTCCCGTTGTATTCTGCGCACTTCCGCTTGCCGCATTCCTGATCGTAGCAAAAGGCAGGATGTCTTTGATCGTCAAGAAGTTTAAAGCGATAGACTTTGTACGCATCATCGTAACGCTGGTTCTGCAGTATGCGTTCGTTTTATCAATAGGCGTCCTGCGTTTCAGATACTTTGGCGCAGAGCCGGTCGGCAACGCGATCATGGACGCCGAGATGAGCGTAAGTTTATGGATCCAGCTCCTTATCCAGCTGTTCGGCGAGGAAATGTATAAACTGCTGATCTTTCTGGTTGCCCTGATCCTTATCTATAAACTGACCGGGAAACGCACTCTGTCAGTAATAGCGGCAACAGCGGTCATGCTTCTTTGCTTTGCTCTTGTTCACGCAACCGCATATGACTTTAAATGGGTTCAGATCCTGATAAATCAGGGAATCGCCACATTGTTCTGCATGTATAACTATTTAAAATCCAAGAACATACTGACTTCCTACATTCAGCATGTACTTTTGGATGCGGTCCCGCTCGTCATGGGCATGATCGGAATATTCGACAAGATCGCATCATAATCTATCTCAAAAAATGATAACCTGTTCTGCCGATTTTTGAGCAGAACAGGTTTTTCTTTAGTTCTATCATATCTGTAAAAGGAGGATTTTAATATGGTAAAAGGAATCGGACATGTGGCATTTAATGTAAAAGACATGGACACCACGATCGCGTTTTATGAAAATACGCTGGGATTTAAGAAGGCATTTGACATAGCAAGACCTGAGACCGGAGAACCCTGGATCGTGTACATATACGGCGGAGGCGGACAGTTCATAGAACTGTTCTACGGTGCGACCAAAGAAAATCCCTATAAAGACGAGAACATAGGCTTCTTCCACATATGCGTAGAAGTGGATGATATTCAGGAGGCTTGGAAGAAAATCGTTGAGACCGGAGCGCCGCAGGATGATGCGCCCAAGCAGGGAGCAGATCATAACTGGCAGTGCTGGACACATGATCCCGACGGCATCAAGATCGAGCTCATGCAGTTAAGCGATGAAAGCCCCCAGAAGCGGTTTGTTGGCTGAGAAGTACAAGAATTAGTGCCTGACGGTCCTTTCAGTTAACGCCTGACGATATGCCCGACCAACGGGCACATGATCACTCAAAAAGATTGACGTTGTCATTTGTGTACACGCCAATCTTTTTATGCGCAGAAATATGTACATATAGCTGTGTTATAAAGGAAGATTTTGAGGTCAACGCCGGTCGGCGGTTCGCTCAGAATAAGATGGCGATCGGCTTCGGTCAGGGATAAATGATGAGTTGTTAGTAAGCGATTATGCTTGTATAATATGTTATGTGAACAAGAACGCAAAACTAAGATCAACATTAAAAGAACTCCCCCTCTTAATAGTGGGGGCTACACTTACTGCGGTCGCAACCAAGTATGTCTATGATCCTGCGGGCCTTGTTACCGGAGGAGTATCGGGCTTATCGATTATCGCGCGTTCGGTGGGACTCAGGTATTTTGGTACGGATATTCCGCTATGGCTCGGAAGCCTTGTCTTTAACATACCGATCTTCATATATGCGATCATCCTGCTTGGGTTTAAGCGCATACTGCGTACAGGGTTTGTATGGCTCCTTCTTACGGTCGAGTTATATTTTCTGCCTGACCTTACACTCATCCCCGATGACCTGCTCCTCGTATCAATCTACGGAAGCATCATAATGGGCGTGGGCTCGGGACTTCTACTTGCTGCGCATTCAACGTCGGGCGGATCCGATATGCTCGGCGAAGCCATGCATAAGCAGATCAGAAGCGTGAGCGTCGGCCGGCTGATCCAGATCATAGACGGGATCATCGTGGCTGCGGGACTTCTGACTTTCGGCGTTGAGCACACGCTGTACGCCATAATATCCGTCATGATCACAGGCAGGATCATCGACCTGGTTCTCCACAAGGGCAGGAGCGCCAAGATGGCGACCATCATCTCGGACGCCAATGATCGGATAGCTGAAGAGATTATGTCGACCCTCGACCGCGGCGTTACGGGACTCTACGGGCGCGGCATGTATACGGGCAACGACAAACGGATCCTCATGTGCATCTGCTCCAAGAAGGATCTGGTATATATCAAGGACATAGTAAAAAAACACGATCCCAATGCCTTCTTCGTGGTCGGCAACGTGGATGAGGCCATGGGCGAAGGCTTCATGGAAGAATGGGACTGAAGGCACACGGAGGTTTGTGGATGAGTAAAAAAGTAATATCCGTCATAATGATCTTGGGCCTGATAATATCTCTTGCCGGGTGTGCATCATCAAATCACGCGGGTAAGCTTGTGCTTGCTTTGCGCTCGGGTACATATGCGGAGGTCATTAAGTCGTGCCTGCCTGACTTTGAAGAATCTTACGGCATCAAATGTGAGGTCATCGAACTTTCGGAGGACGACCTGCACAGCGCTGTTCTCGATGATTCGGAACACAGCAAAGGAGAATATGACCTGTGCATGGTGGACGGAAGCTGGGTGTCCGAGTACATATATGAAGATGCGCTCGCAGATCTCGGGGCGCTCGGGTATGAGCTTGATGATGATATAATTCCCGCGACGACTTCGATCTGTGTTCAGAACGGCAGCACATACCTCGTGCCTTATTACGGCAATGTAACAGTCATGATGTACAACCGGGACGTTGCGGATGAGCTTGGATTTGATGAGAGCAGCTTCGATACGCTGGACGGTATAATGGATTTCTGCAGGCTCTCATCTGATGCAGGACACGGCGGATTCGCATACAGGGGCGATACCGAGAACGATATCGTGGTTGATTTTCTGCCGATACTGTGCGCTTTCGGCGGCTGGGTGGTGGATTATGACAACAATCCGACCGTTGATACGCCTGTATTTAAGGAGGCGCTTGAGTTCTATATGGAGCTGGCTTCCACAGGTTCGCAGCTTCCCAAAGAAGATCTCATCGCATCCATAGAGAACGGTTCTTCCGTTACCGCCGTCGGCTGGCCGGGGTGGTATAATGCCGAAGAGAGCACGTCATCCGATTACATGGCTTTCCCCGGGAAGGTTTCACCGGGAAGCGCAGGCTATAATTCCAACATATACGGAATCTGGACGCTCGGTATACCGAACAACTCCACCAACAAGAAGGCGGCGGTTGAACTTCTCAAATACCTGATGAATAAGGAGGTCCAGAAAAAGACCATAGAAATAGGCGGAGTACCGTGCAGGTATTCATCACTGAATGCACCGGACGTACTTGAAAAAAATCCCCACATGGGCGTCATATGTACGGCCCTCGAAAACGGAATATACAGGCCGGTCATGCAGGAATGGCCGAAGTTCTATACGATACTCGGAAGTAAGATGAAGCTCATCATGAACGGCGAAGTGAGCGTGGAAGACGGCCTGGGCGCGGCGCAGGAAGAACTTGAAGAGATGATGAAGATCAAATAAGCAGCTGAACATATGCTTTAAGGAGACTGAAAAAGACCATGAGTAAACCTAAGATATTCATAGACGGAAGCGAAGGAACTACAGGACTTCGCATAGGCGAGCGATTCGCAGACAGGGACGATATCGAGATCATAAGAATAGATCCCGAACTCAGGAAAGACGTAAATGAGCGGAAAAGACTTATAAATATGTCAGATGTCACATTCCTCTGCCTGCCCGATGACGCCGCAAGAGAGTCGGTATCTTTGGTTGAAAATGACAATGTGAGGATCATCGATTCATCGACCGCCCACAGGACGGCGGAAGGATGGAACTACGGTCTGCCCGAGCTTGATCCTAAGTTCCGCGACGGTATAAGATGCGGCAAAAGGATAGCCGTCCCCGGATGCCATGCAACAGGCTTTATGGTCCTGGGATATCCGATAGTATCCAAAGGCATAATCGATGCAGACTATCCTCTGGCTGTAACTTCGATATCAGGCTACAGCGGAGCGGGCAAAAAGGCGATTGCGACATACGAAGATCCCGGCCGGGATGAAGAATATGATTCCCCGAGACTTTATGCTCTTTCGCAGCAGCATAAGCACCTGCCTGAGATGAAGAAGATAGCGGGGCTTACGCATGAGCCGATATTTACGCCTTTTGTCTGCGATTATTATTCGGGGATGATCGTGAGCGTTCCGTTATATGCAGACCGCATCAAAGGCGTTAAAGGAATAAAAGGAATGTATGAATTCTTCAGTGACTACTATGCAGGCGAGAAGTTCATACATGTATATCAGGACGAAGAGATGAAGTTCATGCCCGCCAACAAGTGCTCGGGATGGGACGGCCTCAATATCTATATCACGGGCAATGATGAGCGCATAGTTCTCGCATCTCAGTTCGACAATCTGGGGAAAGGTGCATCCGGCGCCGCAATCCAGTGTATGAACATCATGCTCGGATTTGAAGAGGACAGGGGTTTAGTACTGTAGATCCCGCCGGTCACGTCCGATATATAAATCGTACTTGACGAGTCGGACACATGCTGATAGACTCTTAAAAGAAATCTTAAGGAAAGCGAGGTATTCATAATAATGAGTGCAATGAAAATTGAGATTGTAACCAAATATCGTATGAAGACCTCGGTTTGCGCCTTTTAATACCGGATTAATCGGCATGTGAATAAATGATCATCAAACCGTGGCGTTTCGTCACGGTTTTTCTATGCCCTGCAGGTATATCTTCCGGACAGGATCAGCTTAACGGGCATCCGCAGTCTCCATACGAATCATATCAGAGCACTCGAAAGAGGCAGTTAACTACAGGCCTGAGCATATGCTTACGGCAAAACATGAAAATATGGAGAATCGAAATGAACACTATACTTAACGAAAACATCAACATAAACACATTAACCAAAGAACACATCAACCCCAACACCACGAACTTGGGAAGAATATCCGAAGTTCAGAAGAACAGCTATACAATACTCTATGAGGGCAGTGAGATCCCAGCCCGCTTAAAAGGCCGCTTCTACGAAGAAGAACCTGACAAGCTTCCCGTAGTCGGCGACTATGTGGACTTCACATACAACCCTGACGGCGAGTCACTCATAGAATCAGTCAGGGAGCGCACAAGCTTCCTTCAGCGCCCCGACCAGGCCAAAACAGGCGTGATGCAGTACATGGTCGCCAATGTCGATTACACTTTTATCATCACATCCTTAAATGAGGACTACAGCTACAACAGGATCGCGAGATACGCAAGCGTAGTACTGCAGGGCGGTTCGGTACCGGTAGTCATCCTGACCAAGTCAGACTTATGCAGCAACACCGGCAGATACATTAGGGAAGTCGAGACGATCTCAGACAAGGTGAGGGCCCATGCGATCAGCGCAATCTACGATATCGGCCTTGATGAACTTGAAGAGTATATGACGCCCGGCACGACTATCTGTCTGATGGGCTCATCCGGCGCAGGCAAATCAACTCTCATAAACGCGCTCTCCGGTGAAGAGATCATGAAGACCAACTCGATCAGGGAATACGACTCGACGGGACGCCATACCACGACTCACAGGCAGCTGATACAGCTCGATAACGGCGTATCCATAATCGATACTCCCGGTATGCGCGAGATCGGGATGGCATACTCTGAAGAGGGCATAGACGATACCTTCTCGGATATCGTTGAACTTGAGAGCATGTGCAAGTTTGGCAACTGCAGGCACGATACGGAACCCGGATGCGCAATCAAGGCAGCCATAGCTTCGGGCGAGCTCGATGAAGAGAGGTACATGCTTTACAAGAACCTGAGCAATGAGAATCAGCGGAACTACGCCAAGAAAAAGGCAATCTCCAAGTGGGCCAAGCAGGCGAAGAAGTTTAAGGACAAAAATCTGCTATAATCATAATATAGAGGATAAAAATTATGATTAAAGCAGTAGTATTCGATATGTTTGAAACTCTGGTCAGCCTGTTTGAGGGGCGGTCGTACTTCGGTGAGCATATAGCGGCCGATGTTGGCTGTGATCCCGAAGTATTCAGACGCGAGTGGCACAAGATCGAACATGACAGGAGCATCGGTACTTATACGATCGAGGAAGGCCTTGAGATAGTCCTTAAGGAACTAGGCATATATTCGGAAGACAAGGTACGGCTCGCTGCGCAAAAGAGAATAGAAAACCTTGAAGATACTTTTGCAGCCCTGCAGGATGACACGATTCGCCTTTTGGAGGAACTTAAGAAAAGAGGGATCAAGATCGGTCTGATCACCAACACATTCTCGGATGAGCGTGATCAGATCAAAAAAAGCAGGCTGTATCCGTACTTTGATGTGGCGCTCATCTCGTATGAGCAGGGAATATGCAAACCTGATCCCGAGATCTTCGCCAGAATGACAGACAAGCTCGGTGTAAGCGCTGATGAATGCCTGTATGTCGGAGACGGCGGCTCCAACGAACTCTACGCTTCAAGAGAGGCGGGTATGCATCCCGTACAGTGCACATGGTATCACGACATAGCTTATGAGCCGCATATCCCGTGTCCGATCTTAGTTGAATTCGACCACGCGGATCACCAGCTCGATATCCTCAATTATCTGTGATTATTCAATCAGCATACAGTATTATGCCCAATTTAGGCCCGAAACATAAGGTTTCGGGCTTGCTTTTTAATCAAGGTATATTTATGGGACATTTCAGACGATAGACTTTGCTCATCAAAGGAAACACCAAAAACATGAAAGTTACCACATGGAGGATATAAGATGAGCGGAAACGAACTGATGGAAGTATTTAACAGTAAAGAGGCATTGTATGCGCAGTACGAGGAGCTGCTTTTAAGGCGTGATCAGCTGTGCAGGGAAGCCGAGTCCTATCTGATCGAATATACGGCGCTGTTCGGCGACCTGATCACGGCCAACTTCGAAATCAAGATCGAATGCATCAAGAAGAAAAAGACCATAAGCTACTGCCGCAGACGCTTAAACAGAGGTCTGCCCATCGATATCAACATCATGAAGGCTGCGATCGAAGAAGAGATGAAGCTCTACTATGACCAGCTAAAAGACATGATAGCCGATACCGAGAGAGCAAAAGGCGCCGGAACAGTCGGAGCATACCGTTATGAAAGAGCCAAGAAGATATACAGAAGGCTCGCCAAACTGATCCATCCGGACATAAACCCCAAGACTGAGGAGAACGAAAAACTCAGGGATCTCTGGGCAAGGATCGCTGCAGCGTACAGGCGCAGTGATGCAGATGAACTGGGTGATCTTGAAGTGCTCGTTTACAGGGCGCTTGAAGAAATGGGAGATACGGGAGTCAATCCCGCCTCCATCCCCGATCTTGAAGACCGCATAGACCGCGTGGAGCGTCAGATCAATGACATAATCAACACTGAACCCTATATCTACGGAGATATAGTCTATGACGAAGAGAAGAAGCAGGAAGTCTGTGACCGCCTTCAGTCTGAACATGACGACTACGAAGAGTATCTGATCATCCTGACCAATGACCTTGAAGACATGCTGCGCGAGGGAGGCGCGACGATCTTATGGGAAATGAAATAGCAATAAGCAAAAAGAATATGGTGTCCCTTGTGGCTGACAATTCGCTTGCAGATCTCATCAAGCCATTAAGCCACGAGATCCACCTGTTTGATTCATATGTAGCGGGAACGACGCATGTGGAAGATGAGTCGGTATTCGAAGAGCTTGAGCAGGGAGACAGGCTTATCCTCATACGAGAGCCCGATAACCGCTTCGATGACAACGCGATCCTTGTCTTTGATGAGAAGAAAAGAAAGCTTGGCTATATCCCCGAAAAAGACAACGTAGTCTTCGCAAGGCTGATGGATGCCGGCAAGTACCTGACAGCGAAGGTCGAATTCATCATCCCCAAAGGGTCATTTAGACAGATAAGCATCAGCATACATCTAGTGGATTTCTGATGCCCGATAATCTGCATCCCAAGTGTGTGATAAATGTCCCTCAAATATCCTCAAATGTGATAAAATGGTATATGTGCGATGTGCGGACGTGACATGTTATGGGGACTGTCATGAGCACATCGAGCGAGGGGGATAATATGCCGAAGGGGACGAAGCAGAAGCTTAAACTATACTACTTAAGCCGTATCATGCTTGAGAAGACGGATGATGATCACATGATCACGATGCCCGAGATCCAGGCAGCGCTCGAAGCATACGGTGTGACCGCGGACCGCAAGAGCCTGTATGACGACCTTCAGGAACTCGAGGTGCTCGGCATCGAAGTCATAGGCGAAAAAGCAGGCCGCAACTACTATTACCATGTA
>JAEEGL012653001.1_pt1 | contig 27301 bp, 24 predicted proteins | sample 9134231 | NCBI WGS metagenome assembly JAEEGL01 (sample SAMN16246548, study PRJNA631951) | gut metagenome | biome: gut microbiome; feature: rumen; material: fiber-attached | host: Bos | place: Iran: Karaj | collected 2018-10
CTGACATCCGGGGTCTTATTATCATTTCTGTGCTTCCTGTGTTCCTTCTCTTCCCGCTTTCTCTGCTTTTCTTCCTCTTCCTTCCGCCTCTCCTCAACGGTCTTCAGCTTGATCAGATCGTCGTAGGTATTGTAGGTCATCCTGTCGAACCGGTGCCTGTACTCCACGATGCCGCCCGTGATAAGGAGGAAAAGGGCCACCAAAAGATCCGGGAGCCACATCCTGTAAACAAATATATACAGCACCACAAACGCCAGCACAGCCCCAAGCAGCGTGGCGATGATGTACTGATGCCTCAGGAGCCAGTTCCTAATATGCACCGCCCTTATGAATTTACCGAAAGCCACGGAAATAAAGAATATGACCATGCTGCCCATAAAGGTGATCAGCACAAAGATGAACATCTGAACGGATCTGATTGAGGTAAGCCTGCAGGCGGGCTCTATGCTGAGCCAGCCCACAAACAGGGAGACCAGCACGGGCACCACCGCGGATATGGTCTTGTATCCGGAATAGCACAGCACAACGATGGCGATCAGCGCGATGATGACCAGGATGAATCTGACCAGATCCTGGGAAAAAATATTGGAGATATCCACCTCCGGGACCCTGATGACTACTGCGTCCTTATTTACAAAAAGCTCTTTCATGACGAAAACCCTTCATTCCCATAGGCTCTGCGGCCAGCCCGCCCGAAACGGATCACCCCTCCGGACAATATCGCGTTTCACGGGGGCCAAACAACAACGAGCATACATTTTACCACGTTTTCCGAAATATGGCAAATCGACCTATCATTTTACTGTGTTTTAAGTCTCACCTTTTCGGCGGCGTCCATGGCAGCCTTTTCGTCGACCTCCGCCACCAGTCCGTTGTCATGTATCACCGAAAGAGCCCGATCCCTGTCCTGCTCCTTAACCTCGATGAAATAAATATCCCGGTCTATCCTTCCTCCTGCGCCGAAGCTCCTCGGGTCCAGCTTGGCGCCGCAGCCCCCCGCAGCTACGGGGTCGGCAAAGTAGTGTCCCGCGCGGACCCCTTTGAAGCCTTCATTTTTGAGCAGATCCTTTATCTGTTTCCAGGTTGCGCTGTCCTTCTTCTTGAAAATAGTGACCTTTTTTTCAAACATATATGTCCTCCTTTTCTCAAAGAACGGATCTCTCCGTCATCACCCGCCCGGATCTTCAAGCCGGCGGGGCGTGTATACCCTTCCCTCCCGGGCCTCAAGCTCCCTGAGAGATGATTCCAGAAGTTCCGCAACTCCGAGCCCTATCTGGGACAGGGCCCTTATCCTCAAATGGTTTTTGCCGTATATCCTGTGCAGATTCTCAAGATTGGCGCCGGATCCGTAATAAAGGGCGTTAAGTATGGCGCCCGAACCCCTTACCTCATCCGCCGCATCCGAAGCCGCCCTTACCGCCGGTTCCCCCTCGTAACTCACATCCCTTCCCCTTCCCGAAGGCGAAGGAATGCCGACGGAATCGTTCGGAGACGCATCCGTAAGGACCATGATGATATGCTTCCTCATCATGCCCCGGCTCTTTTTGTCGTATCTGTCCATGAGAAGACTGGAGGCTCTGAGAGCCAGGGAATCCCTGTTCCACCCGGATGCGAAATACCTGAGTATCCCGTCATCGTCCCGCGCGCCGAAATCCTTTAAGATCTGGAGCACCGTGATCCCCCTGAGACTCCTGAAAGCCGCCACTAAAGTGGGCACACTGCAGCTTTCCAAAGCCCCCGATATGAGAACGCTCTGAGCCGCTATCAGTTCCTGCGTATTCATGCGGCTCGTGGAGGCATCCAGGAGGAGCAGTACCGAGATATCCCTTTCCTTTTCCTCTCCTTCTCTCAGGAACACCCTTCCATCCTTAAAAACAGGCAGCCTGTAAGCCTTGCCGGCCTCCAGCCTTCCTCCCCTGCTCTCTTCCGGAAGGGAAAATGAATGATCCGACAGCGCTGCCTCAAGCCTTGAAGCAAGCCTGTGCCTTGCGGAGGTAATGAACCTTGCGTTATCCCTGACATAAGCCCGGTTCCTTTCCCCCTGGAGCGCTGCGTCCTTCAGTTCCCTGTTTCCGGAACGGACGGTTTCCCCTGCAAAATAGATATCAGCCCCGGAATCCGCGCCCGTTATGAGCTTTTGCCTGATACCCTCAAGTTCGCTTCCTTTTATCACGGCTTCCCCGAAATGCTCTCTTATGAACTCAAGATCCTCCGCCCTGTTCTTCGAAGCGGTATCAAGGGCAAAGCCGTGCTCATTTCTCCTGAGCCTGCCGGATGGATCCCCGGATCCTCCGACCCTCACCACCAGCCTGTCGACCGGTACGCGGGGACGCCTGAACATCCTCCTTCCGCGAATGGGCAGCGCATTATCCACATCGGCTCTGAAGAATTCTTTCAGGAAGTCTCTCATACGCTCCAAAAGGGCATCCGTATCGTCGGTCCCCGGAAATAAAAGCCTGTCCCTGATCCTCGTTTCCTTAGGAGTGAGGACGGGAGCCCTTCTGCCCGTCACGAAAGCCCATCTGGCCTCCTGCTGGTTCAGGGTGAGCATGCTCTGCAGCATCATCTGCTGCCTTGAAAAAGTGGCGTGCTCCCTGAAGAAGTCCTCCCCGTGCTCCCTCCGGAGGGCGGAAAGGGAAAATCTCTCCCCTTCTTCCCTCTGATAGACCGCGGACTCTATCCCAAGCCACAGAAGGTCGTCAAACTCATCCCTTCTCACGAATGATGAGACCCGGCCGAAAAAATCCCTGAGCCTCTCACTGTCGTAATATTTACATGAAAGCCCCACCACGGTGTTCATGTAGAAGTCCGGACTCCCGTCCCTTGCAAAGGCCATAAAATCAGGCACAAGACTGTAGTCCCCCGCGGCGTTCCATATGATGTTCAGAGCCCTTCTCTGCTCTCCGGAATAATTTCTTACGAGCATTATCCGAAAATACTTTCCTTTTTCAGATCCGCGGGTATCCGCGCCCTGATCACGTCGCGCACCAGCCCTCTCTCATATCTGTCGAAGGTCTTATTTGTGATGCACATGTCAAGAGCCGCGCCCGAAGGAGTGCCCATGGACATCATGTCCAGAGCGTCCAGAAGCCCTCTCAGATCGGGAGCCCTGTCGCTGATCTCACCGTTTTCCGCCTTATTGTTCAGTTCATAGAAGAGTTTTGAAAACTGCGAAGCCATCTGAGGCTTAAGTCCCGGGAACCTGGTTTTCAAAAGCCTCTCCATATCGCCTTCCGCTATGACCGGCATCTCGAGCACCACAAAGCGCGAGCACAGAGCCTCGTTCATTTCCCTGGTGCCGGCGTAGCCGTAATTCATGGTGCCTATGAACCTTGACGCGGGATCGATGTCCACCTTCCGGTAGCCCGGGATATCCAGTATCCGCCTGTGATCCAGGCCCGAATGCATGACGGAAAGCGCCTCATTCTTTGCCATGTTCACCTCATCCAGAACGGCAAAGCCGCCTTTCTCGGAGGCCTCGGTCAGAGGTCCGGGACGGAAGGTGACCTTTTCCCCGTCAAAGGTGTCAGTTCCCAGGATATAAGCGGCGTCCGCCCCTACATGGAAGGATATATTCCACGCAGGGCGCTCAAAGAGAGCTGCCAGATTCTCGGCAAATATGTTCTTCCCCGTGGCTCTTGGGCCGGTGAGCAGGAGGTTTTTCACGGTCAGGATGGCGGAAAGGGCTTTCTCCCAGACTTCTTTCCCGTAATATGGGCAGTCGGGCCTTGGTATCCTCTCCTTAAGTTCCTCTTTCACGGGATACTTTTCCGTGTATTCCCTCACCCCGTCCAGGAGAGCGCTGTCAACGCTTTCATTTTCAAGAAACTGTATTATCCTGTTATCTTCACTCATTTCATCTCTCCCTTTGCTGATCCTGTCAGGCGACCTCGTCCCTGTAGTCGCAGACCAGGAACATGGGTTTCACGGTCACCACCTCGTCGTATTCCTTCTGGGATACGGTGACCGTATTGTTAAGGGCCTTCAGATCCTCTTTGACGACGGACAGGGCTTCTTCGCGGGATCCGGCCCTGCCTTCCCTGATCACTCTGATCATCCTGTCCAGAACCACGGGATGCGCGTACTGGGCGGGCAAAGGGAAGTCACCGTAACCCGAGATCATGTCCTTTGACGCCGAAACGGCCTCGCGCCATCTGTTCTCCACGGCTCTCCTGTTGTTGTTTCCGGTGGGCAGGACTCTTGTGGACATTGCGAAGAACATCCCCGCTATCCCAAAGAGCACGAAATAAATAGCCATCCCCATATGGGTAGCCACTGCGTATATCCCGAACACCGCGGCCGCGGCGGACATAAGAAAGATGGCAAGAGCGGCGAATTTGTAAGTGGGATTGATATTCTCTATTATCCTTCTGGTCCTTGCGGAATTGGAGAGCTCATCCGTGATCTCGCTCTTGTCCGCAAGAAAAGCCTTTGCTCTTTCAAGGTCCGCTCTGGTCTCAAGGGCAGATTCCGAAAGCTCCTCGTCCTTTTTATAGCGGAGCATTTCCTTTTCCTCCGCCTCCTTAAGTTTCTTTTCGGCTTCCTTTGAGTGGACGGGGATCTCGGGACGCCTCCTGTGGAGTTCCTGGAGAAATCTGTCCACCTGGTCCTCATACTTGAAATTGCACTGTTTCTCAAGTCCGTTCGAGAACTCGACCACGAGATAGGGAATGGAACCGAAAACTCCCTTTCCGGTGAATCCGCCCTTGCTCATGGCGATCCTCTTGTAGACTCTCCTCACATCGGTGAATGTGATGTAATACCGCCTGTCTATGTAGAAGCTGTTCAGATACAGCGCCTCCTGCCCGATCCCGCAGGGTCCTATCTTCATACAGCCTTTTTTATCTTCTTTAAGGATCTCCGGGGACAGGGTCCTGTTCCCCAGAGGTTTCGGTGAAAACAACATGTTCTGCTCCTCTGATCCGGCCGGAGACACTGCCCTCAGCCGTAAATTATGCCACTCACTGCAACAGGGCGGGGGTCAATATCCCCGCCCTGCGCAATTATAATAAAACCTTCTCTGCATTGTAAAGATTTTCCGACTTTCGTCCGGTCAAAAAGGGACGGCGTCAGGCTGCGGACTTCTGTCCTCCGTTCCTGTACTTTCCGGATTTCACCATGAAAAGCGCAAGGAATGCGACAGCTGCGATGATCCCTACAGGATAGGAAACAGCCGTATTATTCTTGAGCGCGGGGATAAGTCCCAGGCACTCGGGAGCCATCACAAAGTAGGTGATGGACACGGCGCTCATGAAGGTTGCAGGAACCGCGCAGATCCAGAAGTTCTTCTTTTCCATCGCAAGGTACATCGCGCCTGCCCAAAGGACTATCATGGCAAGGGTCTGGTTGGTCCAGCTGAAGTACCTCCAGATGATTGAGTAATCTATGAATCCAAGGGTATTGCCGTAACCGAGGATGGCTCCCACACCAAGAACCGGGATGCAGAGCTTCAGACGGTTAACATACTTCTCCTGATCGATATTGAACCAGTCGGCCAAAGTAAGTCTCGCTGAACGGAAGGCCGTATCTCCGGAAGTGATGGGGCATGCGATAACGCCCAGCATGGCGAGAGCGATGCCGATGCCGCCCATGGTCTGTGAGCAGATCTCGTAAACGCTGGTAGCGTTTCCGCCGCCAACATCCACAAGGCCCTGTCCGCCGTAAACCGCGCAGCCGGCTGCCGCCCATACAAGGGCGATGATGCCTTCAGCTACCATGGCTCCGTAGAACACGAAATGTCCCTGTCTCTCACTCTTAAGGCATCTTGCCATCAGAGGAGACTGGGTTGAATGGAATCCGGAAATAGCGCCGCAGGCCACGGTGATGAACATGAAGGACCAGATCGGGGTCCCGTTGGGATGCTCGTTCCTGAAGTGGCTCCAGATCTCAGGCATCTGATAGCCTTTGATGAACATGCCGAGGCAGACGCCAACAGCCATGATTATGAGGCAGATGCCGAATACGGGATAGATACGCCCGATGATCTTGTCGATGGAGATAAAGGTTGCGATGAAATAATAGATCAGGATGATGGTGAGCCAGAATACCGGATTCACCAGGATGCTGCCGTCCTGAACTCCGTTCTTGGAGAAGAGAACCTTCAGGAGGCCGGCAGGACCGACGGCGAACACTGTTCCAACCATCACCAGCAGTATCACCGCGAAAACTCTCATGATGGCTTTCATCACGTTCCCGAGGTAGATACCGGTGATCTCGGAAATGGATGCGCCGTTATTCCTCTCGGAAAGCATTCCGGAGAAATAATCGTGTACTGCGCCGGCGAAGATAGTTCCGAATGTGATCCACAGGAAAACAATGGGTCCCCACTCTGCGCCTGTCAGGGCTCCGAAAATGGGGCCGAGGCCTGCAATGTTGAGCAGCTGTACCAGAAACAGCTTCCACTGGGGCATTACCACATAGTCTACCCCGTCGTTGATGGCGACAGCAGGAGTCTCTCTGTCATCGGGACCGAAAGTGCTGTCTACCAGCTTCCCATAGAAGAAATAACCGGCTATGAGAATAGCAAGACATAGAATGAAACTGATCATAATACCACCTCCAAATATTTATAGTTTTTTGTGGAACAAACATCATTAATAGTTTATACCTCTCAAATTGTAATATCTATATAAAATATGCTTAAAAAATGACGTTAAAATTTGTCAAGTTGCACAAATTTGTCTTGATAACGGGGTCTACAGGCTCCTCTCATCAAACACCCTGCGCCCCTGTCTCCTGATCTCCGAGAGGATAAGAGGGTGTCCCGAAAGGCCGGGATCCGATGACAGAAGGCAGGTGCTCTCTCTGTCGGCAAGGGAAAGCAGCTCCGGTCTTGAGATCATGGCTTCATATATCTCCCCGGGTTCGCCGCTCTGCCTGCTGCCGAAAATATCTCCGGGGCCTCTCAGTTCCAGATCCCTTTGGGCGATCTCAAAGCCGTCGTTTGTATCCCTGACCACCGCCAGCCTCTCCTTTGCCTTCTCCGTGGAGGAAGTGTTCACAAGGATGCAGTAGGACTGTTCATCTCCCCTTCCGATCCTGCCACGAAGCTGATGGAGCTGGGACAATCCGAACCGCTCGGCGTTCTCGATCATCATCACCGTGGCGTTAGGCACGTTCACCCCCACCTCTATCACCGTGGTGGAGATCAGCACGTCCAGCTGTCCACGGGCAAAATTCTCCATGACTTCCTTCTTTTCCCGGGGGTCCATCCTGCCATGGAGAAGTCCGGTGCGTATATCGTCCGGCAGCCGCTCCGACAGTTCCCGGAAACATCCCTCGGCGCTCTTAAGCCCGCTGTCCTCATCCTCGGATATCTGCGGGCATATGATGTAAGCCTGCCTGCCCTCCCTTACCTTCTTGCATATCATCTTGTAGGCGGTATCCCTGTCGCCGGCGCCTATGACGGCGTTCCTGATCTTCTTTCTTCCGGCGGGAAGCTGCCTGATGGCCGAAACGGACAGATCTCCGTAGAGTATCATCGCCAGGGTTCTGGGAATGGGCGTGGCTGACATGACCAGGACGTGGGCGGATTCGCCTTTTTCCGCAAGGGAGACCCTCTGCCTCACTCCGAACCGGTGCTGCTCATCGGTGATGGCAAGACCCAGATCCCTGAATTCCACCTTTTCCTGAAACAGGGCATGGGTCCCGATGGCCAGGTTCCCTTCTCCCGATCTGAGGGACTCCCCGGCTTCCCTCTTTGCCGCAGCAGAAAGAGAGCCGGTCAGGAGCACGGGTTTTATTGGGAGACCGTAACGTTCGGTCATTTCCGATACGGTCCTCATGTGCTGTTCTGCCAGGACCTCTGTAGGCGCCATAAATACGGCCTGTCTGCCGTTTGCTGCGCATAACAGAGCCGAAAGGAGGGCAATGACCGTCTTTCCGGATCCCACATCCCCCTGTACAAGCCTGTTCATGGCGTATTCGGAGGTCATATCCCCTTCGATCTCGCGCCAGGTCTTCAGTTGGTCTCCGGTAAGTTCAAAGGGAAGTCTCTCAAGCAGCCTTTCCGTTTCGGCAACCCTTATCATGGGCGCGCCCGATATCCTTTTCTTTCCCCCGCTCCCTTCCATCCTCACCTTCAGGATGAAGAGGAACATATCGTCGAAGAGCAGTCTGTTCCTGCTTTCCCGGAGCTCAGCCTCGCTTTCCGGGAAATGGACCGCGTAAAGAGCCCTCTCTCTTTCCATAAGACCGGCTCTCTCCCTTATCTCTGAGGGAAGGTAGTCCCCCTTCACGTCATTTTCGGAGTAAAGCCTGAGAGCCGTCTTCACGGCCTTTCTGAAGGTTCCTGAGGTCAGGCCCTTCGTGACCCTGTAAACCGGGAGCATCTGTCCGGTCAGAGCGCCGTATTCCTCAACCTTGTAAGCGACAGGCTGGTCAATGGACTTAAGCCCCGCTTCCCCTGTCACCCTTCCGCGGAATACCCTTACCGTCCCTTTTTTAAAAGCATTTTTCAGAAAGGGCGCATTGAAGAACACCACACTCATGGACCCGCTCTCATCGGATATGGTGAAGGTCACCCATGTAAGCCTGCCCTTCCTGCGGACCAGAGGATCGGAAGTGACCGTTCCCCGCACGGCGCACAACTCCCCCGCTGCCGCGCCGGAAATTGGGACCGTGGGCGAAAACCTCTCATAATCTCTGGGAAAATAATGAACGAGATCCTCTGTATCTCTTATGCCGAGTTTTAAAAAAAGGGAGGCGGTCTTTTCCCCGACTCCCTGTATCTTTTTGATATCCACTTTTTCTTATTCCGCGGAGATCACGTAATAATAGACCGGCTGTCCGCCGTACTGAAGTTCCACATCGCAGGTGGGATACTTCTTTTCGATCCGCTGTGCCAGTGACTTCGCATCCTCTTCTTTCACATCCTCGCCGTAATAGATGCTTATCAGTTCTATCCCCTTGTCCATCATCCTGACCGTCATGTCGAAGGCGGTATCCTCAAGGGATGAGCCCACGGAAAGGAGGCCGTGATCCCCGATCCCCATATAATCGCCCTGCTTTATCTCCCGGTCGTCGATGACCGTATCCCTGACCGCATAAGTGACCTGTCCGGTGCGCACCGATGCGATGACTTCGATCATGGCCTGGGTATTGTCCTCAGCGGATGAATCGGGCATGTAATTGAGCATGGCCGTGATTCCCTGGGCCACGGTGCGGGTGGGGATAACCACCGCGTTCCTGTCCTTTATCATGGAAGCCGCCTGGTTCGCCGCAAGGATGATATTTTTATTGTTGGGGAAGATGTAGACCGTATCGGCGTTGATATTCTGGGCTGCAGACAGGATATCGTCCGTACTGGGGTTCATGGTCTGCCCGCCGTCTATCACGGCGTCGCAGCCTATGCTCTTAAACAGTTCCTTAAGGCCGCTCCCGATGGAAACCGATATGAAGCCGGCGTCCTTATGTTCGCCGAACTCACTCTGTTCAAAGCCCTGGGAGAATGACCCTTCGCTTCCCTCATCCTCGCCCTTCTCCATAAAGCTCTTCTTTACCTCCTCCATATCCATGTTGGATATGGCTACATTTGTGAGAGGTCCGTATTTAAGGCCTCTCTGGAGCACAAGGCCCGGATCGTTCGTGTACAGATGGACCTTTACCACATCGTCATCCGCCACGAGAGCGATGCTCTCGCCCATGGAGCTGAGATACTTCCTCAGATCCTTTTCCGCATTGATGGTGAAGGGATCCTTCTGATGGATGATGAACTCCGTACAGTACAGGAAACTGTGAGGAAGTCTCGATTCCTTTTTCTGTTCTGCCGGCCTTTCCTCGCCGGAGGCATGTTCTTCGGTCTTCTCCGAGAAATCCAGATCGATCTCTTCCCCGTCGTACCCCGCAAGGGCGCCTTCAAGGAATCTCAAGAGTCCGCAGCCGCCGGAATCCACAACTCCCGCCTGTTTCAGGACCGGAAGCATGTCCGGAGTCTTTTCAAGGGTGTCCGAGGCTGCTTTCACAAGTTCTTCCATGAACCCTCTCAGATCATCCCCGGACGATGACGCTATCTCTGACGCCTTCTCAGACACGCCCCTGGAAACCGTGAGAATGGTTCCCTCTTTTGGCTTCATGACCGCCTTGTAAGCGGTCTCTACGGCCTTGTCGAAGGCCTCGGACAGATCCCGGGTGTTCAGTTCTTCCTTGTCCCTGACGGACTTCGTAAATCCCCTGAAAAGCTGGGAGAGGATGACCCCGGAATTACCCCTGGCACCCCTTAAGGAACCTCCTGAGATGGATTTGCAGAGAGATTTCATATCCACATCATTAGCCATGTACAGAGCGGCCACTTCGCGGGCCGCGGACATGACGGTCAGCATCATGTTCGTGCCGGTGTCTCCGTCCGGTACCGGAAAAACGTTCAGTTCGTTTATGTGATCCCTGTCTGCTTCCAGATGTCTCGCTCCGGTCAGAAACATCTTCGCTATCATACGGGGATCCAGTGTCTGTTCAGCCAAATTTTCTTCCTCCTCAATCAATGACTCGCACGCCTTCAACGTACACATTCACCGTTTCTGCCGTAAGCCCGGTAAACTGCTCAAGTCTGTATTTTACGGATTCCTGCAGGTTCGAGGCAACTGTCATAATGCTCACCCCGTAGGAAACTATTATGTGCAGGTCCACTGAAATGCGGCTGTCCTTTATGGTCACCTTGATGCCGCGGGTACTGTCTCTCCCTCCAAGCAGCTTTACGATACCGTCCTTCATGCCCACAGCGGCCATCCCCACCACGCCGAAGCACTCATCCGCAACGGCCGCAGCGCTTCTCGCCACCACGTTCTCGTCGATATCGATCCTGCCCAGATGGGTCTCAATTGATGGATTGCTCATCTGTCCTCCTGTCAACACTGAATACACAGGTCTTTTTTGGAAAAAAAGGCCCTTGTCCACTTGCAATGAAAAAAATCTTTTGATATTATACTTTCATTGTGCTGATAAAGCAAATACTGAATCGTCACTTTTTCGATCCAGAACAGCGTTATGGCGCTGTGCCTGTCAGCAGTTTACGCGATGTCATCCTGATCACAGGAAATGTCTGAAGAATGAGGGAGGTAATATAAATGGCAAAATGTGATATATGCGGAAAGGGCGCTCACTTCGGATGCAAGGTCAGCCATTCCCACAGAAGGGCAAACCGTATCTGGAATTCTAATGTCCGCAAGGTATCCTGCAAGGTGAACGGAGCCACGAAGACCATGCACGTGTGCACCAGATGCCTCAGGTCAGGAAAAGTCGAACGCTGATCGGTCCTGTATGAGACCGTGAAAAGACCCGGGATCGTCCCGGGTCTTTTATTATCCGTATCATGTACCGGAAGGCCGCCCGTGGGGCGCCGGTCGTCAGACCACCTGATACCTCTCCATCATGCTTTCCTTGAGTCTCTCGTATTCCTTGGTGATACGCCTGAACACTTCTCTGTCCCCGGATCTGTTGTCGGGATGATAGATCTTGGAAAGATCCCTGTAACGCTTCTTGAGGGAGATGGGATCTCCTGCCCCCCTGAAGAAAACGCTCACGTCCTCATCGGCTATATCCATGCCGGACAGGATGGCCTCTCTGGCTTCAAGCCTCGCCCACTGTTCCTTCAGTTCCTTTCTGTCGGAATCCAGTTCGGAAAAGCCTCTCTTCAGGATATCGAGCTTCTGCTCGATCATGGTCTTATCCCTGGCGATCTTTTCCCATTCGGCCTTGATCCTCACGTTTTCCATGAAGAGCCAGACCTTGTCGACGGATTCTCCTCCATCGTCTTTTCTGCCCCTGCCCTTTTCCCGGGTTTCCTTTACGTCCGCGCCCGCTCCGGGGTCCTTTTCCTCCGCCTCATCTCCGAATGCACCGCCGTCCGGATCTTCCTCACCGGTCCCGCCGCCTTTGACTCCGCCGCCGAAGCCCTTCATCCCGGGCTCCCCGGCGAAAGCGCCGCTTCCTCCAACGAAGTCCTCCACCGGAGGATCTCCGAAGGCCGTTCCGTACGGATCTGTCTGTCCCTGTCTGTCCATATCTTCCGGATTGTCGTTCAGATCCCGATCATTCACCACTCTGTGCATTCTCCTCAGGGAAAACCATGTTAAGAGCTTCGTCGTCCTCGATATCGTCGGCCGCGCCCCTGTTCATGAACCTGTCTATCACATCGGGCGCCATATCCAGGAGCTTTGTGATGGTGTTCTGGTCCTTCACGCTGACAAGCCTTGTTATGCCATTTCTGATGACCAATACCGCGGAAGGAGACATCTTCCCGTGCATCCCGCCTGCGCTGCCCTCTCCGCTCTTAGCCCCGGCAGCAGCGCCGCCCCCGGCTCCGAAGGAGACCTCCACCAGGGGGACTATGATGGTATCACCCACGGTCACAGGCTCTCCCACAACTGTTTTTGAGGAGATAAGTCCGCTCACACCGTCTATGAGGGAATCCATGACCGAATTCAAACCCTTGTCCTTGTCTGACATCTGTTTACTCCCTTCTGTACTCATTCATCTGATGTTTCCTGCCCGGGCCGGGCCTTTTCTTCGTCCTTTACCCATGGCCTGAGCCTCTTCCAGGTGATATTTATATCCTTGTCCTTGTATAGCCTGAATCCGTTTATCAGAAGCACAAACAGTATTATGTGGCCCTTCGCCGTAAGGTCGAAGGCGCAGATACTGTTCTCGTAATCCCACTCAGCCTTCAGATGCCCTGCGGTGATGGGATAGAGCATGGACACATACTCTACCACCATGCCTGTGGAATCGGGGTTGCCGCCTCCGTAAGTCAGATCCATGTTCCATCTGCGCGGGAGGAGTTCCCTGAGTATCCTCATGCTCCTTCTTACGGCCTTGTCCCAGGCTCTGTGCGTCCTTTCAGCCTGTATCAGCATCAGATAATACTCCATGTATTCAGGCACCTTTATGATATTATCACAGGCTGTTTTCAAAGTACAGAAGACCCTCTCAAGAATATCGGGAAGATCCCTGAGATACCGCAAAAAACTTTTTTTCTCCCCCGAAATATCATCATAGGAATAGTCATCGTCGGAGAATGGATCTTCGGTATCGCCGGTGGCTTCGCCATCCTCTTTTTCTTCCCCCCAGAAGATGTGCCCGACGTCCTCCGCATCATCGGAAGCCTCGCCGTCGGTCTCTTCCCCGTCGTCCTTATCCACATCCGATCCGCCGGCATCGGGATCGGCTTCTTCAGTATCCTTCTCATCTCCCGGCTTTTTATATACCGTGAAGAAAAGGACCTTTGCGACAATGGTCAGTTCACCGTCCCAGTGCCCGTTCGCCCTGATAAATCCAAACAGCCACGAGAGCCTGAATGTGGCGTCCACGGGAGGATCCCCCTCCTCTCCGGTCCTCACGGCGCGGAGCCTGTGGGTCACAGGGAAGAAAAGCAGCAAAAGCACAAGAACAAGGGCCACCGCAAGGATGACCAGAAGGACGATCCCGATGATCTTAAGGACTGAGAGAACGGCAGGACTCATCTGACCCCACCGCACAGTTCCGGGATATGCTCTTTAACGCTGGCGCTCCCTGTAGCAGCCAGGCAATCGGCGGTCATTCTCCTGATCAGTTTAAGCCCGAAATGATAACCGGAAGCCAGACCTATCACGGTGTAATCCATGTCCGCATTCCGGTTCATCCTGAGAAACACGGTATTGATGAGGGTTACAAAACCGGTCTTCTCTTCAAGACACACTATGTAAATGTGCGCAGAGTATTTCCCTGCTGACAGAAGCCCTATCTCCGCTTTCGGATCCTCTATGCCGTAAGTGTATATCTTTTCGGAAAATCTGAGCATGCCCCGCCTCAATAGATCGACTGGATCTCCAGATCCGTCCTGACCATGAGGTCCACGATCTCGTCATGGGTATTTTTTATCAGAGGGCGGGAGAGCTTTTTCTCGTTTAACAGGATGATAGTGCCGTTCATGCCGTTTGAAAGCACCACCTCAAACCCCAGCTGGGTGGAGGCTACATGCTTCATGATGGGGGTCAGCACGGTCATGTCATACCTTCCGGTTCCGTCCTTCTCAAAATTCGCTATGACCTGAAACGGGTTCAGGGGCATTCTGTACACCCGGACCCTGGTCATGGCCTCATATGCATCCACTATGGAAATGTATCTCGCGAATCTGTCGATCTCATCGCCCTTGAGATGTGACGGATAGCCGCTGCCGTCCATGCGCTCATGGTGCTCCAGGGCCACTCTCGCCACCACAGGGTCTATCCCGTGCATCCCGTCCAAAAGCACCTGCCCAAGCTTTGCATGACTCTTCACCACATCAAATTCCTCTTCGGTGAGTTTGCCGGGCTTGTTGAGGATCTCGGGGGGTATCAAAAGCTTTCCTATGTCGTACAGGAATCCGCACACGATAAAAATGAAGGTGTCGTTCTGGGTGATGTCCAGCCACTTTGAAAAGACACCCGCGATTATGGCGCTGTTCAGGGTGTGAGCGTAGGTCACATCCTCCTCCCCGGGCATCATATTGTAAAGGAAGTCCAGCATCCTCTCCCCCGTGGAAGCGCACCTCACGAGCTGTGAATAGATCTTCATCAAGGCCAGCACGTCCACCGGCTTCTTTTCATACACGGCAGCGTCTATTATGCGGCGGTATGCGGGCATATTTTCCTCGTAGGCCTTGCGGAACTTCTGAAAATCGGGGCTCAGCATGACCTTCTCAAAATGAGTGGACGCCAGGTCTATGTCTTCTTTTATGGAAACAGCGATGATGTTATGTCTTTCGAGGACCCTGATATCATTCTCCGACAGCACGTCTCCCTCGGAGCACAGCATCTTCCCGCTGTAATCCGTCACATCCTCCGAAAGCACCATTCCTGGCTTCAATTCCATCCGGGCTAGAGTCTTCATTGCCGTTCTGCCTTTCTTTTTTTAAAACCGTCATGGAGCGGTCCGCCCCGCCACTCTGATAAAGTATAGAATAAACTGTTTTCCTCAGTCAACATATGAATAAGCGCCGAAATACTGGTCAAATATCCTCTTGGTCAAGGGCACTGCGTAATCGCCTCCGCTGCCCGCCCCCTCGATAATGACTGTGACGGCTATCTCCGGGTCCTCTGCGGGAGCGTACCCCGTGAACCATGCATGGCTCTGTCCCTTTATGGTCCCGAACTCAGCGGATCCGGTCTTTCCCGCCGCCGTATAGGAGAGGCCGTTAAGCTTCCTGCCGGTGCCGCTCTTTACAACCTCTTCCATCATCCCCCTCAGGATCAGGCTGTCGGCTTCATTCATGAGAGAGCCGTACGTCTCGGGCTTGAACTCTGCAACGGTGGTCCCGTTCTCATCCTCGACCCGGTCCACGAGCCGGCTCTTCATCAGCACTCCGCCGTTTGCCACGGCGCAGGTCATAAGATTCAGATGAAGGGGTGTGACGGAAGTCAGGCCCTGACCTATGCAGATCTCCATCATATCCCCGTCCGGAAGGGAGGGACTGATCCCCACGCTACTCTTCGTGCAGGGGAGATCCGATGGCAGCGGTTTGTCGAAAAGACATTCCTGGAGAGTGTTCAGGAACAGCGTCCTGTCCAGGGACATGCCGATATTTGCGTAGGAAGAATTGCAGGACTTTGAAAACGAAGTCTTGAAATCCACGTTCCCGTGCACCGTTCCGTGGTAACAGGTGATGAAATCGTCCCCCGTCCTGTACTTTCCGTTACATGTGTACCTGTATTTGGAAAAATCTTCCGGATTCTCCCTGATGTATTCAAGCGAGGAAAATATCTTGAAGGTTGAGCCCGGGGGATACTGTCCGTCCTTCACCCTGTTGAGCAGCACCGTTGAAGACGCGTCATACTGTATCTTCTCCCAGATCTCGTCGATCTCATTCGGGTCGAAATCAGGCTTCGAGACCATGGCCAGGACCCGTCCCGTCTTTATTTCCGACACCACCACGGCGCCGTCGTAAACCCCCAGGGTCGAGGATGATATCTGCTGCAGGGCCGGATCCAGAGTGGAATACACGCTGTCTCCCGGGTATTTCTCCCCCTTCGTGTCATACTTCACCTTTTCGCTAAGAGGGAGAGACGAATTGATCAGATAATAATTGTAAGCCGATTCTATCCCTGATTTCCCTTTGGACGCGTAACCCACGGCGTGGGCGTAAAGAGAGCCGAAGGGATAGGATCTGTGATCCTTACCGTCCTCCCCCTTTTCGTTCAGGGCGAGGACCGTGCCGTCCGAAGCGTAGATGGAGCCGCGGCTTATCTGCTTTGCCAGCACCGCCTGATGGGTATTGTAGCTGTTGGACATGAGCTTTCTCTGGTTTTTCAGGGCGAAGCGGACGAAGTAAACGCACATGCACAAAAAAGCCACTCCGAAGATGACAGAAATGACCGCCGCGCTCGCCCGCATATTCGGCATCCTGAAGATGCTGCCTCTTTTTCTGTAAGTAGTCTGCTGCATGATACCCGTACCGATACGCTAGTATTCCTCCCCCGTCCAGGCGTAGGCTCTGGCCGATACCCCCTCCGCCACGTAGAACAGGACCAGCGTCGTCAGAACGGAGGTCCCTCCGTAGCTCAGGAGCGGGAAAGTGAGCCCAGTCATCGGGATGAATTTCGTTCCGCCCCCCACAGTCAGGAACACCTGGAAAATATAAGTCACCCCCAGGCCGAAACAGATTATCCTGTCGAATCTGTCCGCAGCCACACCGGAGATCACCATGTAATCGAGAAACGTGGCAAATGCGAGAGCGATGAGCCCCACCGCAAAGATGATCCCCATCTCCTCGGCAATGGCGGAGAAAATGAAATCCTGCTCCACGTAAGGGATTGATGAAGGGTTCCCGTTCATAAGCCCGGTCCCGAACAGTCCTCCCCCGCTTATCGCAAATAAGGACTGGGTTATCTGATATCCCGCATCGTCGATCATGCTCCAGGGGTCCCGCCAGGCCTCTATCCTCATCCTCACATGGCTGAAATATCTGTAAGCCCCGGCGCTGGCCAGCACCGCCACCCCGGCTCCCGCCACGAGATACGGCCACCTGCCGGTGGCATAGAACACGACGGCCAGAAACACCACAAAGAATATGAGCGCGCTGCCCAGATCCCTTGACAGCACCAGCAGCACTATGAGCGAACCCGCCACCATGGAGGTCTCGGCCACCTCCCTGAAGCCCGAATAAATATAGAAAGCCGATGAGAGGTAGAACACAAACAGGATCTTCACCAGCTCCGAGGGCTGGAAGGTGATCCCGTAGACCGTAAAGGTGATCCTGGCGCCGTGAACGACGCTTCCCAGGAAGAACACTATGGCCAGGGCGGATACTCCGATCACGGCGTACAGCCATTTCAGATCGGGAAGCCTCTTCAGGCTGTCGATCAGGTACGGGATGAGGAGGCAGCAGGCTGCGGATACCACCACGATAAAGAACTGTTTCACAGCCCTGTTGAGATCCAGTCTCATGAGGATCACAGCGCCCACAGACAGCATCATGCACATGTTGTTGATCAGAAGCCTGTCTCCGTCGGGGTAGATCATATTTGTCAGAACCACCAGGGCGAAGATCAGGATCTCCTGAAAGGCATACAGAAGGAGATACACGGGTTTCCCGGTCTTCAGGCAGATCACCGCCGCACCGGAAAAATGGGTGAGGAACATGAGGACCAGCTGAACGTCACAGATGGTCTTTATCCTCCTCCACCCCGCATTTGTCAGAGCAAAAAAACTCAGACCGGTAAATATCCACAGATACAGGGGCATGAAATACTTGGAGATATGCAGCAGGTAGGATTGCAGATAATTCCAGAACTGTCCCATCAGCCGACCGGTTTTTTCCCTTTGCCCTCAAGTCTGACCTGATAATTGATCAGGTCATGCTTCAGGTCATAGATCTCTTTTTCCTTTTCCTTAACCTTGTCCTCAAGCTCGGTTATCTGCTTTTTGGCCTTGAAGTAATCATCGGCCATATTGATCTCAAGAAGGATATTCTGCAGATCAACGCTCTGCTTTCTGAAACCCTCGTCCTTGTTGTATTCATCCAGTTTGCCGTTTATGTAGGAAGCGATCCTCTGCAGGTATTCCTCGCTCTCATATCCGCTGAGCGTCAGAACCCGCCCTCCTATGATGACCTCTGCATCCGTTTTTCCGGCCATGATATGCTTTCCTCCTTTGATCTGAAAATAAAAACTGCGCTTTACTGCGTAAACATCCTCCCGACATGCATATAAGCTTTTTCCGTGGCGACACGCCCTCTGGGAGTCCTGTTGATAAGCCCCATCTGTATCAGGTAAGGCTCATATACATCCTCGAGAGTGCCCGGATCCTCGGACAGGGAGGCCGCCAGTGTTTCAAGTCCCACGGGCCCTCCGTTAAAGTTTTCGATCATGGTGTTCAATATCCGCCTGTCAAGCTTATCAAGTCCCAATTCATCCACCTGAAGCAGGGTCAGAGTCTCTTCCGCAGCCTCTTTTGTGATCTTTCCGCCGAACCTGATCTGCGCGAAATCCCTGGCTCTCTTCAGCATACGGTTTGCGATCCTCGGAGTCCCGCGGCTCCTCCTTGCGATCTCATACGCCCCCTCGTGCTCTATCTCAACCTGCAGTTTGGCGGCTGACGCAGTGACTATGATCTCCAGCTGCTCCGGAGTGTAAAACTCCAGCCTCTGGATCACGCCGAACCTGTCTCTCAAAGGCGCCGACAGAAGTCCGGCCCTGGTGGTAGCCCCCACCAACGTAAATTTCGGCAGGGACAGCCTGACGGACTTGGCTGCGGGCCCCCTTCCGATCATGATATCTATGGCGTAATCCTCCATTGCGGGATACAGCACTTCCTCGATCTGGCGGTTCAGCCTGTGGATCTCATCCACAAAGAGAATATCGCCGCTCTTCAGGTTGTTCAGGACCGAAGCCATCTCCCCGGCCTTCTCTATGGCGGGGCCACTGGTAACCTTCATGTGGACGCCCATCTCATTTGCGATGACCCCGGCCAGAGTGGTCTTTCCGAGGCCGGGAGGGCCGTACAAAAGCACATGGTCCAGGGCGTCTCCCCTCTCACGGGCCGCCTCTATGTATACGGAGAGCTTCTCTTTGATCTCGTCCTGGCCGACGTAATCCCTGAGGGTCTTGGGCCTCAGAGATCTGTCGTCCCTTTCCTCTCCTCTTTGTACTCCTGTCTCAATAACTCTTTCCATTTCGTCTCTTCTGTTCCATGAACCCAAAAGCGTTCCCGGAGCCGCGCCTTAAGCCGCCCGGCGCCTTACAGGTTCTTCAGGGCCTCCCTCAGGATCTCTCCCGTATCCATGCCCTCGTCAGCCTTTACCATCCCGACTGCCCTCACGCTCTCGGACCTGGAGTATCCGAGGGAAATAAGGGCTTCCACGGCCTCCGATGCGGCCGTTCCGCGGACTTCCACGGCCTCGCCTCCTGAAATGTCGTGAGATACCGTCACTCCGGGATCCACCTTGTCCTTCAGCTCGAGTATGACCCTGTCCGCCGTCTTCTTACCTATGCCGGGAGCCCTGGAAATAGCCGCCGAATCCCCGGAAGCAATGGCGAAGACCAGCGAATCCGCGTCGAGAGTGGACATGATGGCGAGAGCGTTCTTCATTCCCACGCCGTTAACGGTGATAAGCTTCCTGAACAGGGCGAGCTCGGACTTTTCAAGGAAGCCGTACAGCTGCATGGCGTCTTCCCTCACGCTGGTATAAGTATACACCGTGGTCTCTGCCCCCTGCTCCAGGGACATGACATCGCCCGCGGACATGTAGACATTGAAACCGATGCCGTTTACATCTATGACTACCAGCGACTCTTCAACGTCGCATATCCTGCCCCTAAGGTGCGCGTACATCAGTGCCCTCTCCTTTTCCTCTTTGCGTTTCCGCCCTTATTTGCCTTACGGCCTTTGCAGCAGGAACGGCGGCGCTTTTTGCCCTTCAGGCGCTTACGGCAGCGTTTCCCGAAAAGCAGTTCCTTTGCTTTTTTCAGGGCCCTCTTCTTTCCGTCCCTGTCCTTCTTCAGGAATTCTTCCCTGATGTAGCGGAAGGTCTCATCCTCCCCCTTTTCCGCCAGCATCTTCAAAAGAAAGTGAAGCCTGTTCCAGGTGTACTCGTGCATTATATCGGGCACTCTGCCGCTTTCCAGATACTCCAGAGGAGAAGCGTCCGTGTAGGCATCCTTCTGGTACACCTTGCAGGCGGCGATCCTGTCCATGACCATTTCCACTATGTATTTATCCGGCATGGGCACGGGTATCAGTCCCACGCCCTTTCTGGAGGAATAATCGATCCAGAACTCGTAATGATGCCTGTTCCTGCCCTTGTGATGCAGCCAGGCGTCGGAGTAACCCCTGTCCTCCCGCTCGGCATTGTTGGGGCTCCTGTCTCCCTGGTAATACTTCACCCCCACCAGGAACTCCGCCGGTGAATACTTGGACAGATCGTGGGTCAGGCCCTGCCAGTACAGCCCGGCCTTAAAACAGCCTTCGCACACCAGAAGCCTGTGTCTCGTTATGGTCAAAAAATGCGCTAAAGCCTTATTCATTTATCCCGCACTCCATAATAAAAACCGATCGACCTTCCGCGGAGACGCGCATCCCGTCGGACGAGACCGCTGCCTCCCCGCTCTTCATGAGCATTTTCCATTCCCCGCCTCCGGGAACGGAAGGGAGAGAAAAGTTGTGCTTCTGCCAGTGCATGTTGAAGCCGGCGTAAATATAGCCCTCCTCTGTCCCGTCTCCGTATTTGAGCGCGTACAGCACGGCAAAATTATGACTTCCCGGATCCGTTCTGGCCTTCCATACGTCGTCTCCGTGGAAAGAAACGTCCGGACAGCCATAAGACAGATAATCCGTCGACCTGAAGGCTCTGTCCATATGAAGGGCTCTGTGTGACTTGCGGAGATTTATCAGATCCCTGATCCACCGGTAGAACTCTTCGGATTTCTTTGTATTATTCCACTTCACGTAGAAGACGTCATTATCCTGGCAATAAGGGTTATTATTTCCGTTCTGGGTGGACAGGAACTCGTCACCTCCGTAGATCACAGGGGTCCCCTGAGAGAACATGAGCATGGCCGTCAGGTTTTTGACCTGTTTGAGCCTGAGAAGCCCGATGTCCTTCTTTCTGGTAGGGCCTTCCGTCCCGCAGTTCCAGCTGTGATCCGTCGGAGCGCCGTCCCGCCCGTCTTCTCCGTTCTCCTCGTTATGCTTTTCGTTGTAGGTCACAACATCCCGGAGTCTCATGCCCTGCTCTCTTGCGGCATACACCATCTTCGCGCAGGAAGCAGGGTAATTCTTCAGCAGCGAGATCATTCCCGCAACCTGATCGGCGTCGCCCTTTAGGAAGCGCCTCATATTTATCATAGGCTGCTCGTCGGAGATGCACACGTTCGGATGGGATCTGACAAGATCATCCGTCTGCCAGGAGCTGAAGATGAGTTTCACATCCGTCAGCACCGGGTCTCTCACTATCTCCCGGCTGTCTACATTGGAGCCGATCATCTCAAACCCGTCCACTCCGTAGGTGACAACCCAGTGATCCAGGATCCTGATCTTCTCCCTGCAGGAAAGGGCGTCGCTGAAGTACATCTGCATGATGAGTTCCATGCCCTCCCCGTGAAGGGCGGACACGAGAGCGCGAAACGACTCCGAGGAATCCCCCTTTGAAAAAGCAGGGTTGGGCATCATATATCTGGCTTCATCCGTGTATCCCCAGATATTGCATCTCACCGTCTCCCCGTTCTTTTGTGGGTTCCTGTAGGATCTGGCGGCGTACTCCATGGATCCCTGCGCCCTGGATTCGTCCGTTTCGGACAGGTCCTCGTTGAAATCGTAAGCGGGCATCAGGATCACGCTGGTCACCCCCAGCTCCTTCATGTGAGGTATCTTCTCGATGACCCCCTCGAAAGTGCCCTTGGCCTTTACCCGGGATGACCTGTGCATCGTATACGCCCGCACATTTATCACGTAAAAGATGGCGTTGCTGTAAGGTATGTGGGGCTTTTCGGTATCCTTCACAAATGAAGGCTTTTCAGGCGACGGCAGGGATATCAGGCTCCTGAAACGTCCCTTTGTCCCGAATCCGCCCGCGCAGAAGCCGTGACAGCTGCCGGGATCCGCAAACTCCTCATCCCCGCAGTAGAATCTGTACCCCGTATTCTGGGGAAGTCCCAGGATATTTGCGCTGAAGACATTACCAAACCTGCATTCCTCCGGAAAAGGAATGCGTCTGCCCCGGGTCTGTCCTCCAAAATAGGCGATCAGTCCGCATTCCTTCGTGACATCGGGAAAGCATGCGGAGAATCTGATCCTGTCTCCGGTTCTGTATGACCCCACTGGATAAGGAAACGCGGGGGTTATTGTAAGGCCGTCTTTTCTCATGCTCAAAACATTTTACCACTAATCGGAAAACAATGCGACTCATTCCGGCGATTTTTTTCAGAGCCCGATTTTGACGATTATCCCGCTCCGTGGTACAATAATGTCGTTTCTGCGGGGAAATGACTGCCGTGCGCGGTGACCCTGCCGATGATCTTTGTGACCGTGAAGGAGAGTAAAAGTGTCCGACAATAATAATAACGAAAAAGCAAACAGCAATAACCCAGAAGAAAGGGATCCGGGAAGCGCCCTTACCGCTGCCTTTATGATCGCCCTGATGGTGATCATCGTGGTCCTGCTCATATTCGTCCTGCAGTACAGGTCAAAGATATCGAGACTCGAAGCCGAGGTGGAGTCATTGAGCGTCGAACTCCTGACCGCGGTCGCCGACAAGCCCGCCTCCGCTGAAGGTACGGAGAGCCCGGCCGACGCCTCCGACGGGTCCGAAAAGGACGCCTCTGCCAAAGCAACGGAGGCAGGGGCAGAAACATCCGCAGCCGGCAAAGGATCGGGTGAGGGACCTGCAGCCGCCGGCACAAGCCCTTCAAAGCCGGAAGAAAATGAAAGCTCCGCCGCCCCTTCGGCGCAGTCTCCCGTGGTCCGGTGGAAGGATCAGGAACTTGGCCGGATGGTGGGCATGGCTCTCGGCAAAAAGGCAAACGAGGTTACCGAAAAGGATATCGAGGGCATCTCGGCTCTCTACATAATCGGAGACACCGCCACTGAGCAGCCTGAGAACCTCTCGGAACTCATAGGCATAGCCGAAGCCGAGAACCGCAGAGGCCGCGTTTCCGACCTTTCCGATCTGAGCAGGTTTAAGAACCTGAAGGATCTGTCGATCATAATGAACGACATCTCGGAGATCGGCGACGTTTCGGGACTTAAGAGCCTCAAATACCTGAATCTGGACAACAACTACATTTCCGACCTCACTCCCCTGGAAAAGCTTACGGGGCTTGAAGTATTGAGCATCGGAAAGAACAGTGTCTCCGATATCACCAGCATTTCCTATCTCGGAAACCTAAGGAGCCTTTACCTGTCCGAGAATGAGATCAGCATACTGGAGCCTTTGACCGCTCTAAAAAAGATAGAGTCCATCAATCTTTCATACAATCCCGTGAAGGATGTGACTCCGCTTTCGAAATGCCAGACCCTGGAAGAACTCCATCTGGACAAGTGCCCGGTCAAAAACTACAGTCCGCTGAAGAGCCTGAACAGGCTTGATCTCGGCAAATGTACCGGCTTCAGCTTTTGAGCTGAAAGTTCAGGATCATAAGGAATAAACGATCATCCCGAAAGGGATCGGAAGGAGCGCATCATGATCTCATGGACCAGAGCGGAACTGAAAAATCTGGGAAGAAGAGCAATTGAAAGGAATTACTGGAAATATGTCCTGACATCCCTGATACTCTGGATAGTCACCGGAGGGGGCGTCAGATTCAATTACAATTACAACTACAGATTTCAGACGCCTTCGGGAAACTCATATTCGGGAAAGTTCCCGCACTTTGACAGCCCCCGGCAGTTTTTCAGGGAAATCGAGCCCCATTTTTCGGGGCCGTTCTTCTCCATTTTCCTGCCGATGCTGATAGCATTGTTAATTCTGGTACTCGTTACAGGTCTGGCTTTGAGGATCTTTGCTTTTCATCCCCTTGAATGCGGCTGCCAGCGGATCTTTGTCATGGGACAGAGAGCCCCGGCAAACCTGGGAGATATCACCTACCCCTTCAGCAAAAGTTACATGAACGTGGTGAAGATCCAGTTCTTCAGATATCTGTACACTTTCCTGTGGACTCTGCTGTTCATTGTCCCCGGGATAATAAAATCCTATGAATACCGTATGATCCCCTACATTCTTGCGGAACATCCGGACATCGGAATGGAAGACGCATTCGCCCTTTCCAGGGCCATGATGAACGGGGACAAGTGGAATGCATTTGTGCTGGATCTGTCATTCCTCGGCTGGAATATCCTGAGCCTGTTCACCTGCATGCTTCTCTGGGTCTTCTATGTGGGGCCTTATCAGAACGCCACGAATGCGGAGCTTTACTCGGTCCTCACCTGGAAGCTTGCCCCCAGAGGCTCCGGCCAGGGTCCTGTGAACGGGCCTTCGCCCGTAACTCCCCCTGTCAATCCCGCGGGTCCTGTTCCCGCTGCCGGTCCCGTTTCAACCGTGAGTCCCGCGGAACCTGTTCCCGCTGCGGAACCCGTTTCGACCGTGAGCCCCGCGGAACCTGTTTCCGCTGCAGAGCCCGTTTCAACCGTGAGCCCCGCGGAACCTGTTTCCGCTGTGGAACCCTTTTCAACCGTGAGCCCCGCGGAACCTGTTTCCGCTGCAGAGCCCATCATACCGGTGAACTCTGCGGATACACTTTCAACCGGGGAACAGACAGCGGATGCCGGCGACTCACAGGATACCGTTCAGGAAGGTTCGGGCACCGGCGGCTCACAGGATACCCTTGAAGGCAGCGCTCCTGAAAGACAGGCTCCCGAAGCCGGATCGCCCTTTGATTTCACGATCCCCGCTCCCGTTCCGCCCCACTTTGAAACTCCTGCGCCGGAAGCAAAGTCCCTCTCATCGGATGAACTTCACTTCAGCACGGATGATAAAGATCCGGACGACTGATGAAGGGAGTTCCACTTGTCGGAGCGCCCGTAGGGATCTATCAGACATCTTATGAAACGTGACGGCGTGTCTTTTTCGGAATCGGCATAGATGATGGAGAGTTCCGATTTAGCCCGGGTCATGGCCACATAGAGCATGCGTCTCTCTTCCTCCAATTCTTCCGTGGAGTGGCTCTGTCTGGGGGGTACTGCGCCCTCATTTACAAAAGGGAGTATGACTTTATCAAATTCCAGCCCCTTTGAACCGTGAAAAGTCATTATCCTGACGCCGGGGCCGGTACTGTTTTCATTATTCCTGTTGAGTTCCTTTGTCTCACGTATGTCGTTTTCCACCATCTCGCGGACCTTTTCAAGGCAGCCGGCTTCCAGACACTCCTTCTGGAAAGCCTCCGCTCTTTCAAGATAATCATGCTTCCCTTCCGGATCCATCTGCTGCTGGGCCCAGACATCATAGCCCATCACCTTGCGGATGTAATTTACCGCAAGAAAGGGGTTCATGCGTGAGATCCTCTCGAGATCGGAAAACAGCCTTTCCACCGTGCGCTGCATTTCCGGATTTCCGCTGTAGTATCCGGCCACGGCTCTTCTGTCAACCGACTCGTTCTGAAACGCCCCCCTCCGGATATATCTCACGGGCCTGTTGATTATCCTCAGCATCTTATCCCTTCTGAGCTCCCCGGCGGAAGCGCATTCCATATAGGCGAGCATGTCCCTTACAAAGAACCAGTCAAACCTGGATCTGAAGGGATCCTTCATCCGGCAGTTTATTCCCGACGACGAAAGGATGGAAGCCACCTCCCTGCAATGCCTGTTCTTCCTGCAAAGGACCGCGGTATTATCTTCACCGTATGTTTTCAGAAGTTCAATGAGGGTTTTCTTTTCCTCCTCGACGGATGAGCAGCGGTGGTATGTGACCTCCCCCTGAAGCTTTCTGCCGGAGGTTATCGTTTTCCCGATCCTCTGTTTATTCAGGCTGATGACCTTTGAAGATGCTTCGATGATATCCCTTCCGGAGCGAAAGTTCACGGACATGCACAATCTCCTGCACTCCGGGAAATCCCGGACAAACCGGTCCATCACTTCCACTCTGGCTCCCCTGAAGCCGTAGATCGACTGGTCGTCATCCCCCACCACGAAGAGATTGTTTTCGGGAGCAGCCAGGAGCTTCACAGTCTCATACTGCATCATGCAAATATCCTGGAATTCATCTATGAGTATATGGGAAAATCTTGACTGCCACTTCTCCCGGAACTCCCGGTCGCTGACAAGTTCATTTCTGCACCGAAGCAGCATATCGTCAAAGTCCAGGAATCCGTTTTCCGTAAGAGCTTTATTGTATTCTGCCACAATGCCCTGAAACGCCTCCCTGTCCACGGGCAGGATCACGTCATCAGGGATGCTTCCCTCGTTCTTTACGCGGCTCACCGCCCCTTCCAGAAGCATGAACAGGTCGCCGTCTCCGGTGACAGCGGACAGCCCGCGTCTTTTCAGGATATCCGAGAGATAATTTCTCCGCACCCGGTCAGGCACAGGCTTCAGGTTCCGGAAATCCGCGTGAGATCTCAGGATATGATAAAAGACGGAGTGAAATGTGCCGAACGCAACGGCTCCGCCCTCCCATCCGTACAGCTTCATGAACCGCCTTTTCATCTCTTCCGCAGCGGCCCTGGTGAAGGTGATGACGAGTATGCGGTCAGCCGGGACCTTGTGTGTCCGGATCAGTTCCCTTATCCTTCCAGTCACCACAAAGGTTTTTCCGCTGCCCGGTCCCGCCACAAGCTCCATCACGCCGTCGCCAAAGAAAACAGCTTCACGCTGCTCGGGGGTATAATGATCTTCCATAAAGACGTCAGGTCAGCCGCCGCACTTGCGGATCCCGGCGCTTATCCGGGAAAGGCTCTCTTCCTTCCCGATGATCTCCATTATATCCGTGGCGCCGGCGGGAGTCACGGCCTTGCCTGAGACGGCGATGCGGAGCGGCCAGATGACGTAGCCCGTCTTAAACCCTTTTTCCTCGGAATACGCCTTGATCAGCTCAAACAGCGCATCTGACGAAAAATCCGCCGCATCGGTGAGCATCGGCAGCATATCATTCAGTACCGGCAGCGCTTTTTCCGCATCGGTCTTCATTTTCTTGTTGAAGAAGAGTTCCGTCCCGTATTCCGGCAGGGTCTTAAAGAAGGAAACCATCTCGGGGATATCCGGGAAGACCTCTATCCTGGTCTGAACCATTCCGGCTATCCTCTTAAGATCAAAGCCGTCGCCCAGCGTATCCTTAAGGATGGGCTCTGCCTTTTTATAGAATTCCTCCGGATCCATGGCCTTCAGATATTCCCCGTTCATCCACCTGAGCTTCGTGTAGTCAAAGACC
>JAEEGL015682481.1_pt1 | contig 27300 bp, 14 predicted proteins | sample 9134231 | NCBI WGS metagenome assembly JAEEGL01 (sample SAMN16246548, study PRJNA631951) | gut metagenome | biome: gut microbiome; feature: rumen; material: fiber-attached | host: Bos | place: Iran: Karaj | collected 2018-10
AAGTCTAAGAACACTTGTTTTTTCTTTTCTTTTATTTCTTCATTTGAATTGTGGCTTGAAAACCCATATTTTTCCAAACACGTTGTTATTGATTTCTCTTTTGTTTGTTCTGCTTGCATGGGCCACTCTACACCAAGATTATCTAGATTAGATTTCTTCATCTTTTCTAAGACTTCTTTTGACTGAGCTGGCCATTCAACACCCATGTTTTTCAAGTTTGTTGCTTTTGCTTTCTCTTTGAATTGTGTGCATTGCAATGGATGTGGCATCCCATGCTTTTCTTCACATGTTGTCTCTGCTTTCTTTCTTATTTCTTCACTTTGCATCGCATATTCAACGCCATGCAAGTCTAACATTGTTTTCTTCCCTAGAGTACGGACTTCAGTGTTTTGAAAGACATAGTCAACACCATAGATTTTTTTCACAGTTGTTTTTCTGTGTGCTTGCACATCTTCAGATTTGCCAGAACACTGCAAACTGCAATATGTAGAATACCCATATATAAAATTTTGAAATGAACAGCGTTTCCCGCACACAGGGCAGATGCCAAGTTTTAATTCTAAATCATCATGCAAATAATGATATGTCTTTTGTTTTAAAGAAAAGTTTTCTGGGAATTCTGTTTTGAGAATATGTTCATACACAAATGGAAATCTAAGCTTGAAACTCTTTTCCATCAAATAATTTGGATGTGCTTTCAATATGTCTATGATTTCCTCGTTTGTCATTCGTTCAAACTTTGAGATAAAATAATAAACAAATGACAATTTTTTATAAGAAATTTCATTCAAAAAACATTCTAGTCAGTTGTTCTTCATCAAAGCCCCAATCTATCAAAATGTCATGATAGACTTTCACTATCTCATAGCAATCTTTGTCAGAGTTTTGCTCTACTGGACCAAAATTTTCTAATGCAACATAGTAAGCTGAAATTTGTTTCAACAATGAATCACGACTGGTGTTCTTCTTCCCTTTTGACATATGGAAATCTGCAGTGTCTTTCAAACTGAACTTGTTTGCTGCATACACATAGTTGAAATCAAATTCTGTCTTTCTTACTTCTTTGAATAGTTTTTCAAAATCTATTTTGTTAGCAATTTCGAACTTCATTCCAGGGTGGACTTCAATCACACAGTCATATATCTTACTTACCATTGGTCCAAGGGCTCTCAATTTTTTGCCTTTCAAATCAGTGTACCATTTCTCTTCACTGGCTTGAGTGCTGTCTAAGTCAGAAAGTGTTATTGGATTTATATTAAGTTTCTCATTGAATTCACTGGTGTTCAAAATCTTCATATTCAACTATATTTTAGTATTTATAAAATGTGTTTTTCTTATAAAATATCTTATAAAGTCTTTATATATAATAATTTAGAAAAAACTGATTTCAATAACTGTATTATATCAAAATTATTGGTTGAATAGTGATTTGAATTTGAAGACTTTGTTTTCTAAAAATCATTGGTTTTTACTAGATTTTTATGATTTTTCAAATTTTTGACAAAAAATAAAAACAAGATTTCACCGTGGAATCAAATAAAATTTAAATAATTTATAAATATTAACTTAATTCATAAATTTTCAAATTAAGTCAAAATAAGCTTTTATAAATATATTATGTCTAGGAATCAATTAACTTTACAAGAACGTCAAACTATACGAGACAGTTTAAATGCAACTCGTGAAAGACGCAAGCTTCAAATAATCAAGGTGTTTGAACTAAAAGTCAATTGTCATCAAACATCTAAAGACATCTATGACAAATTCAGTTTCTATTTCACTCAAGCAAAATGGATTAGAAATGAAATGATCTATTTGTCTAAATCCGATCAAGACATATTTAAATATGAATATCTAGATCATAAAAATGTAATGCATTTAGACAAAGACAAAAACCAGATATTTAACACTATAACTTTGCCTTCATATCTCCACAGGGGTGTGATACAACAAGTGAAACAAGACATCAAAAATCTTAACGCTTCTAAGAAACATGGAAATAAAATTGGATCATTAAGATATAAATCAGAATGTAGATGTATTCCAATAATATCTGGTGGTGTAAAAATCAAAAACAACAATACAATTTCAATTCCTGGCTTTTCAAAACTCAAAGTCTATGGACTTAGACAGATAACTTCATTAGACAACTATGAACTCGCAAATGCTAATATAGTCAAAAAAGCTTCAGGAATCTATATTCATATATCGGTTTGCATATTCAAAAAATTAAGACAATTAACGCATAAAAGTGTTGGTTTAGATTTTGGAATCAAAGACAACATAGTAACTTCAGATGGTGAGAAGTTCAACTGTAATGTGCAAGAAAGCGAATACCTTAAATATTTGCAAAGACAACTGCATAAGAAACAAAAGGGTTCAAAGCGTTATTACAAACTTTTAAACCAAATCCAAAAAGAATATGAACACATAGCAAACAAGAAAAATGATGCATGTAATAAATTAATGCATTATCTATTAAATACTTATGACGCTATTTACTTTCAAGATGAACAAATATCTAACTGGAAAAAGAAAAAGAAAAGATTCAAGTTTGGAAAGATAATACAAAGTTCATATCTTGGAAGAGTCAAAGCTAAACTAGTAAGTCTTGAGAATGTAAGAAGCTTCAAGATTGACAAATGGCAACCTACAACTAAATTATGTCCAGAATGCGGAACATTAAATAATTTGACATTGAATGACAGGATTTATAGTTGTGCTTGTGGCTATGAATGTGATAGAGACATTCATGCTGCTAGAAATGTGAAGTATATAGGTGTTGTGAAGAGAAATGAGTGCTTGGAACAAGCCTCCGCTGAGACATTGCCCTCTGGTTTTGTTAAATGTTTTAACAAAACCAAGCCAAGTCAAAGAAGCGAAAACGAAGATTCTAACCTTTAGGTTGGAATTAGTTCACTTAGATTAGACTTTGTCTGTAAGACAATAATTTATATGCATACAATAAACAACACACCAGAGGTCATCTGGGTGAATTCAGTATATGCATAAGCACTATAATTGGATTAGAGTTGTTTCAATAAACTAGAATAATGTTCAAAAAACTTCATATGTTCAATTTTTTTGAACACACGAAGTTTTTTGAACAAGGTTTTTTATAATTTGTTTTGTGTAGACTGGAATTTCTTTCTTATAAAGTTGTGGATTTGCTTTTATGCAAAGTTTTGTTTTCGTGTCAAGTTTTATTGTATGGTATTTAAGAGAGAGACGTTTTCTTCTTTTGAATGAGTTTTCTTTTTTAGATATGTCTAAGTTGTTTATCCTTCTTAGCCAAGCTTGTCTTTGCATATGCGTGAACATTTTGTTTTGTTTCTCAAATGCTTGATTGAGCTCATTTTGTCGAGCGATTCTTTCATCAAATCCTTTGTCTGCTTTCTTGTAGTTCTTTGGTGAAAGCTTTTTTTGGTCTTTCTTTATGCTAAGCTGTCTTTTGTAAGAGGATATTGTGTTGTTTGATTTTATTGTTATTCCATAGTCTGAAAAAAGTTTTCTAAGCTCTTCACAGTTCTTGGAATTGTCAGCAATCAAGTTGGGGTTCTCTTCTAAGAATGCAAGCAGTATGCAAAGTCTTGCATTCTTCTTTGCTCTTTTTTGTTTCTCTGCTCTTTCTCGTTGTTCATCTGTGTAACCAGAACCACATTTTTTCTTGTCATATGTCAAATTAGCATATCTGTATGTTGCATAGAAGTCTCTGTCAAAGTCTTTGTCAGTGTATGAGCCTTTGTTCTTTGTGCCTTTCAAAGTGCCATGCTCTCTCAATGCATTCTCTAGAAGTTGTCTTACGATGACTTTGCACTTGTTCATGGGTATTTTGTTGTCATATGCACGTATGATTTCAAACGTCTTCATTCTGACAAACTGGTTGCGCCCAAGATTTATGTCTGACTTTCTGTTCTTGTCAACTTTCACACCATATCTTATGATGTCTTGCCTGTCAAAGAGAAGTTCTCCACAAATGAATTTCTTGAGTCTAATTTGGTCTATCCCAACATTGGTCAAGCAATTGCACAATATGTCAAACTTCTTGCTCTTTGGGTCTTCTATGTATGACATGACAAGTTCATGCATCATATAGAAGTCATGCTTTAATAGTTTCTTTGGCTCATTCTCAGACCAAGAAGACTTGTTGTTCCATATAGTCTTGAATGAACTTTTGAATATCTCATCTGAAAGGAACATGTTCTTTATCTGCCAGCCAGTGAAAGCCGGGTCTCCACCAAATATGACATTCAAGAACCTGAGGACTCTCATGTACTTTTCCCACATGAATGTGTTTTCCAAATACAGCCATTCTCTCTCTATGTTCTTGTCATATATAGTTTTCCTGTTGAGTTTCTTTATAGTTATCTCTTTCTCTAACACCCAGAAAAGCTGGACATGACCATTTGTGAGATGTATCTGGTATGAAGTTGGCAGTGGCAGACCTAAAGCATTTACAATGTTGAACCTTTTCTCTAAGAAACCTATGACATATTGCTCTATTTGAGTTTTTCCATCTACATTGTCTGGAAGGTTTATGTCTATGTCTACAGTTATTATTCCACGTTTGTCATGTGATGATCCAGTGCTTGCTTGAAGATAGTCACTGTTCTCTTTGCAAAGTTCAATGATGTGTTTTTTGCCAGCTTTTATCTTTTTCCTTGGCATGTTCTTGTTCTTTGCAAACTCACAGCAATTCAGATAATTGTAAACTTTAGTGTTGTTCTCAGATATCCCATTAGAAGAAATCTCAAACAGTATTTCTCCTGTAGTGTTGTCAAAGAAACTTTTTGTGTTCTCAAACCCATTAGATACAACAGACCTGCTTATTTGACTATATGGGAATTGTTTCCCGAAGATGCTTATGTTGCACACATAGTCATCATGAGTTGAATTCGGGACAATGCTGTAGTAGAAATCTCTTTTCTGCATCAGTCTGTTGTTGTTTGTGTTATTTGTTGAGTTGTTTCTGGGCTTTTCATCATGAATGCTGTCTCATTTGCTGGGAATGTTGCGACATGCTCTCCTGTCAAAGATATGACTTCATAGCATTCTGGATACTTCCTCACTCTTGCTTTGTCTATCACAAACCTGAGCTTCATATTGTATGTCCAGACTTCTACTGCGTCTGTCGTGTACTTTTCGTGGGTTCTGTCTTCTATCAGTATCATGATGGGTATATATTGAAAAGTTTTGGCGGTCCTCCCTCGGCCAGAAAACTGACTCAAAGAGACCAGAATCTGTTTTTGCCTCGGGAGGAAACGACGGGCGGTGTCTCCGCCGGTTTCATGTCAGACAAGCCAACAATCACCGATCTCATTCTATAAAATAGAAATGAAAACAAAACAATATTTTTATCTATATTTATTAATCAATTGCTTTAGTTTTTCATCAAAAAGAGCATCATTCTCTTCAACATTTTTCTTTATTTTCTTTTTCTTTTTCTTGAATTTGACTTTCTGTTCTTCTTTCACTTTCCCAACAGTCTTAGTCATTGTGTTTCTGTTCAAATTTTTCTCGCATTCTGGGCATTTCTCTTCAGAATACCATATGTTGCAGATTGTGCAGTATTTCTTAAACAGCATATTTTGTAATTTTATCTATTTATAATTGTCACAAAAAATGAGAGAAACCATTTTGCTTCTCTACAGCAATCACTTCGTCAACATAAGTTGAGTCTAAGTTAGCGTGGTGAACTATGTAGATTCTAAGATTGACATCTTTTGAGAAGTCACTGAATATTTTCAAAAGCTCATTGCATGATGCAACATCTATAGAAGACAGCACTTCATCTAAGAAAAGTATGTTTATGTCTGAAATCTTTGTCTTGATGATTTTCAAGAATGCAAGTGTGACAGCAATGTCAACTTTCTTCCTTTCACCTGTTGACAATGTCTTGTAGCTCACCTCTTCTCCCATGAATGTTATTTCACAATCATATCCTGTGGTGAAAGACACTCTGTAAGGTATCCCTAATTTGTTGCACACATCACTCACATAGTCATTTATCAGTGGCACATATATATTTGATATATATTGTTTTAGTCCAGTTTCAGAAAACACATCACTTACTATGCTGAGAATCTTGTTCTGTTTTTCTAGATTTGAGAGCTCTTTTTTCTTTGGAGATATTTTATCATTTATGCTGTCTCTCATGCTCTTCAGATTCTCCAGTTGTTCATCTTTGGCATTACTTTTCTCTCTCAATGATGTCTCTAATGAAGCATATCTTATTTTCAACTCATTTATCTTTTCAGTCAGAGAACTTTTTTTAGAAGACAATTCATTGTCTTTTAAATATATTTTGTTTGATTTCTCTTTGATTTTTTCTAGTTTTTCAGATAGATTTTTCTCTTTTTCGCAAAGCTCTTCTTTCAAATGCAGATGCTCATCTGTGTCTAGTCTTGCACCACAAGTAGGGCAAACGCCTTTATCATACAAATCTAATTGTTTTTTTATTGCATGATACTCATTCTTGACAAAAGTCTCTTTCTCATTTATTTTGTCTTCGTAGTCTTCTACTTTCTTCAAGTCTGCCAGTACATTCTTGTATTTTTCTGTATAGTCTTTCAACTCTTCTTTTGTCTTATTGAATTCTTCTTCTAACAATGAAGATGAATCATCTTTGTTTTTCACCTCATTTATTGATTCATTTATCTCAATTATAGAAGATTCATATCCAGAAATACTGCTTTCGCAAGAATTGATTTTAGTGTTTATATCTTTTATCTTTTCTTTGACTTTTGCAGATGCTACATTTATGACATGATAGCCAAATAGTTTGTCAATTATGTCGCGTTTCTCTTTTGGTGAAAGGTCTACAAAACTTTTGAAGTCATTTACAGAAAGGACAATTGCATTTTTGAATATTGAATAGGGCATCCCATATACTTCATCTTCAAGCCATTTCTGCACATTGTTCTTTCCAGCAGTGTCTATGTCTTTTCCATCAACAACAACTTTGAAATCATTAGGGCTCAGTGCTCTGTATATCTTCACATTATGCTTGTTAGACTCAAATGTGATTTCTCCTTCAAAATGCTTGTTTATTCTGTTTGGCATGTCTTTCTGTGTGAACCCATCTAATTGTCCATACAACATGTATATGATTAGGTTAGACACAGAAGACTTGCCTGAACCATTTAGTCCACACAACAAAGAAAGGCCATTTTTCTTGTCAAAATTCATTTCTTGCCAAGAATTGCCCCAGCACGTGAAGTTTTTCCACTTAAGTTTGTTAATTTTCATTTGGCATGGTAATTTTCTTACGATAAGTTATTCGGCCATTGTCTAAGTCATAAGGGCTCAACTCAAGAGTGACACTGTCTCCAACCATGACACGTATGTTGTTCTTTCTAAGTTTTCCTGCTATATATGCAGTGACAGTCTTGCCATTCTCTAAAGTGACTCTGTACTTGCAATTGCTCAAGTCTTCCGTAATGATACCATCTACCATTATCAATTGAGTCTTTGGCATAAGTTTTAATTTTATTTATTTGTATGATAAAATAATAAATCGAACATTATTTTTTATAAATATTAAAATATATTGTCAAATGGCAGGAAAACCGGCTACTATATCTGATTTGTTCTCACCAATGAACTCCATAAAGTCTTGTATGGATGCTCATGGGACAGCAATAAACAACAATTTAGTTGCAATAAATGAGTCAGTGCTTAGTTGTGCATCTGACTTAGCAGCAAGCAACCGTCTTTTAAAAGATGCAACTAAATCAATAAGCAAGGCAATTGTTGATTCATTGAAAGATTTGAATGACGCAGTGAAGAAACAAGTTGTTGCTGGTGCAGCTTCTACTGCTGGGATAGCCGGTTCTGTCAGCAATGCAATAAATGAGTCAATAAGCAGTGTGATGGAAGGTTTGCTTGGTGTGGGCCAGCAATTGAATGACATAGCAAGACTTGTGAAACTCATAGAAGACCACGTTGACCCAGTGAAGTCCATGTCTTATCAGATGAAGAACAAGATGAAGACTACGCTCAATCCTTTCATGAAAGACACCTCAGAGAAGACAGTGAAACCTAATAAGATAAGTGCACCAGATGTGAGTGGCGGAAAAGGTGTTGGCGATTTGGCGAAAGCATTGGCTGATGCAGCAAAAGTGATTGATGGGATAAGTTACCCCAAAGCAATCATGATAAAAGCAAAAGCTAAGAAAATAATTGGCGGGCTTTTAGATGTGTTTTCTGATAATCAGAAACGGATGACTCCTGCACAATTGAACAACAATGTCTTGAAAATGCAGCAACTTGCATTGATAGTGAATGACATTGAGAAGATTGTGAAGAACATGGCAAAAGTTATGCCAATTGCACCATTTGCAATACTTGGTGCAAAGATGTCAAAAGTTGTCATTCATGAAGTGATGCTGGCAATACGTCCTTTGAGCAAAGCAGCAACTATAGCAAAAGCAGAGATTGCTGCTTCTAATTTGAAGAAGATTTCAGAGTCTATATTGTTTTTCTCTGCGTCAATGGCATTAGTCACTGTCCTTGCAATACCGGCTGCAATTGGTGTAGCAGCAGCTGCTGGACTTATTGCAGAATCTGTCTGGTTGTTCAAGAAACTTGGAAGAGTGACTGTGAGCAAGAGCATTGTTTCTGCAGCATTGAATTTGAAATTGATTGGAGAGTCTGTACTTTGGTTTTCTGCATCAATGGCATTGATGACAATACTGGCAGTGCCTGCACTTGTTGGTGCTGCTGCTACATTCTTGATTATTAAGGCATCCACTGCATTGTTCAAAGTGATTGGCAATCAAAGGAGCTCTTTGAGAATACGAATGGCAGCACTGAACATTGAATTGATGTGCTTGTCCATGATAGGCTTCACATTGAGTGTTCTTGCTTCTACAATGATAACCAGATATCTTTTGACTGGTGGCAGTGGCAAGATTGACCCACTGAATCTTGTGTCACTTGCTGGTTCTGTCACTATATTTGGCTTGATGCTTGGCTCAGCATTTATATTCAGAAAACTTGGAAGTGGGAAGACTGCAAAAAGTGTTTTGACTGGTGGTGCCGCTATAGCATTGATGAGTGCATCATTCATTCTGTTCTCAGTCTCATTGCTTGTCAGTTATATGGTAACTAAAGAAATCATCAACCAGTCGATGGCAGATGGCAAGTTTGACTGGAAAGACATCACTTCTGTCGCATCAGCTGTCCCAATGTTTTTCCTCATGCTTGGAAGTTATATGCTTTATAGAAAGATTGGACAAGCAGACAGTGTGAAAGGTGTTGTTGCTGGCGGACTTGCTGTTGTGATGATGTCTGTCGGATACATTGCATTTGCATTGTCATTCTATGTTGTTCACCAAATAAGCAAACAAATACTCGGTAATTGGGAAGGTAAAAAAGATGCTTGGGGATTAGTCATGGATGTTGGAATCATGGCATTGATGCTTGGCAGTCTATATCTATATAGAAAGATTGGTGAACCAAACAATTTCAAGAATGTTGCTGCTGCTGGATTGTCAGTCATCATGATGTCAATAGGTTTTGTTGCATTCAGCACAGCTTTGTGGATTTCTGACAAGATGATTGGTGACATGTGGAAAACAGATAACGGGAAGTTTGATTTTATTTCAATGATAACTTCTGTGTCTGTTGTTGGACTTATGTATGTCTCATCATTAGTGTTCAGTGAAGTTGGCTCTAATCTGACAAACATAATGAAAGGCACCGGTGGTGTTGTTGCAATGGCTGTAGGCATTGCTGCATTTGGCTTTGGAATGGGGTTCTATGTTGATGCTGTAAAAGAAGCATCAATGAGAGACTTGTTCGCAATGCCAATACTATTAGGCGTGTTTGCTGTTGAATTTGGAGTGATGGGTGTTGCTGCTACTGAGATTGCTCTTGGTTCAGCTGCTGCTCTGGCAATGGCAGTTGGCCTTGCTGGATTTGGGTTGTCTGTTGGGTATTTTGTTGATGCAATAAAAGGTGTTGAGTGGAAACAGATTGGCAAGATGGCTGGAATCATTGGAGTGTTTGGCTTAGAGTTTGCTGCATTGGGTATTCCACCAGTGTCATTTGCTATTGGCATTGGAGCAAGTGTGATGCTTGTTGCTGCTGGAGCAATAAAAGTGCTTGCAACAGGATTGAAAAGCTGGTTAGACTTGGGTTTGACAAACACAGACAGTCTTGATTTGCTTTGCACTAGTATAGACAGGATAAAGCTCGCTTTCCAAGGGTATCCAGATGGCAAGAAACCTGGATTCTTTGCAAGGATAAAGGGTGGCATATCAGATGCATTGTCAGCTCCATTTGACTTGATAAAAGTGCAGACAACTGCAGCAGCTTTGCTTCTTTCTGGCGGTGCAATAAAGAATCTTGCTAAAGGCATATCTGAATGGGAGACTGCAAACATAGACATCACAACTGTTGATGGGATTGTGACAGTCATTGCAAAGATGAAGGAACTCTTTGGACAAATGGGTGCAAAGAAAAACAATGAAAAGAGCAGTCTTATAAAGAGCATCATTGGAATAGATTTGTCTAATTTTGAACAAACAGACATTGACAGAGGCATTGCATCAACTGCTAAGATGGGAAGAGCTCTTACTAAAATTGCAAAAGGTCTGCTTGAATTCAAAGATGGTGTTGGGTCTCAATTCAGAAACAAGAAAGACTTGGAAGAATTCACGATGTCTGTCGCAAATGTTGTGACTTCACTTTCAACAGCATTCAGTTCTATAGTTTCTGATGGAAACAAAATGAAGACTATTGAAACTAGAAGTGCTTCAACTTGGTTTGGCAAAGTATGGCAAGACCTTACTATAAACACATTTGGAGACAGAACACAAGTTGAAGCTGGCATAAAAGCAGTGAAAGACTTGGGCAGCACAATAAAAGACATTGCTCTTGGATTGAAAGAATTCAAAGACCTTGTTCCCAATGGCAAAACTTCATTCATTGTTGATGTTGCTGCAGGTTTGAGTGCATTGTTGCAAGGGCTTCAAGAACCATTGATTGCATTTGGCACAACAAGTGAGTCATTCAGCATGGCTGCAACAAAAGCGTCTCAAAGTTCAGCTAAATATGGACTTGCTTTGTCAAGCATACATGACATAAGTGCACAGACATTGAATTATGAACACCATAAGACAGATGTTGCTGCAGCATTGAAGAATGTAAGTCAAATTGGTGATTTAGTCAAAGGTCTAGCCGAAGCTGCAAAAATCATGGCTGACAAGAAAATGACAGAGAACATTGGCCATGCAGGCACAATGACTGGTGAGTTTGAGGTTGGTGACGATGGCACTGGTGCAGTTGGCAACATTCAAAAACTAGTGTGCTCACAACTTGCAATATTCTTGCAATTAGGAAAGAAAATACAAGAAGTTGGTATATTTGATGACATACAAAGCCAAGTTGTTCAAGACGTGTCAAAAGGTTTGTTTGGAACAAGCAGGACTATTAACAAAGCAGTCACGGTGAATAATGGAAAGAAATCATACCTTGCAATTGCAGTTGAGTCTGCTGTTGGCATTGGGAATGTGATAACCGGACTAGCTGAAGGTTTTAGAGCAATGAATGAGACATTCCCGTCAAATGACAAGATGGTTGATGGAATTGCTAGAGTCAACAGAGCAATCACTGCAATAATGAGTGCATTCAGTGTGCTTGGATATGCATTAGTTGCTGGAGAAAGTGGAACAGCATACTATGCAGTCCCAACAGAGATGAAAGACCCTGAGATGACAAACAAATTTGGTGTCATTCCGGGACAAATAAGGAATTTATATTCTGTTGGTACTGAGCCATTTAACATTGCAACTCAAAACATAAAGACTGTTATAGAATTAGTCACAAGCAATGTCAAAAATATTGCAAGTGAAATTCCAACATTCAAGAACTTCATGGCAAACATTGAGCCCATAATGGATTCAACGGTGAATCTACTTTCTCTTGGACTTATAATGAGTGACCATCCAGACAATATGATGATGAATATTTTCAATGGCAAGAACACTATCACATACACTCTTTCTGAATTAAGTTCAGAATTGTTGAAATCTGGCACAACAAATGCTACAGCAATAAAAAGTGCAACAGACATACTTTGTAAAGTTGCACCTAACCTCGAAAGACTTACCCCAAAATCTGGAACAGCATTTGTTGATTTTGCAAATAAATTGACAAAGGGCATGAATACTCTTGCTGGAGCAAGTACAAATATTCAGCATTCTACTAAATTTGTTGAGACTTTAAGTACAGCAGCAAAGAACAGTGTGTTTGACAATATAAGTTCTAATACAGAGCGCATTGCAAATGCTATAAACTCTATAGACAATGACATATTTGAGCCATATGCTAAGATGATTCATGCTTTGGGAATCATGACAGACAAGCATAGTCAATTTGTCAAGATGCAAGAAGAGCTCTATGAATTGCTCAAGAAGATAATTGACAAGATAAATGAAGCAAATGCACCTGTCAGTGGTGGTTCTTCTGACAACGGTTCAAGCTCATCATCTGGAAACAGCAAGCCACAAGCACAACAGCAACAACAGCAACAACAAAGACCACAACAGATGATTGCAAGATTGACTCCAACAACAGTGAATTTAGATGCTACTAAGTTCTTGGCAGATTTTGAAGCATTGTTGACAAAATACAAATAATGATATAAATATATCAAAAATATATTGTATATATGCTTCTTCCTGCAAGGAATAATCAGTTTGAGTTCTTTTTCGCAAAGACTTTCATACCAAAAGAAATTGAAGACAGGTACATGCCTTACTTAGAGAGAATTCCTGGTGGCATGTTTGGCAGATGTATCGACTTTGTAAACTATGGTATTCAGGGATTCAACATGCAAAACACTCAGTTTGATGTTGTAGAGCAATATGACAGAAAGAACTCTTACAGCAGGATATACCGTTCACCATATAGTCCTGAGAGACTAATGTCAAAAGAGTTCACCATCACAAACCAGCTTTATGATGGATATGTGAACTATTTTTTGATGTTAGATTTATTCCATTACTACTATTCATCTTCAGAAGACAAATTCATTCCTGGAATTCCATTCATGAGAGTCATGGATGGGAATGGATATGACATTTTCACAATAGAATACAAGAATGTGTTGTTCACCAGCATAGATGGACTTGATTTTAATTTCTCAACAAACACAATAGACATGAAGACATTCAATTGTAGTTTCAGAGCACAAGAAGTTGAAATAAAATTGTCAATATAAAAATATAAATATCAAAAACAATATTATGATAAAGAAATTTGATGAATTCATAAATGAAGCACGTTTGGAATATAGTCGTAATTCTGACTTTGAAGACATGTCAGACTATATTCACGATCCTGATGTGTTTGTATATGCAGATAAAAAGCTGTTGAACTTTTCAGAGATGCTTTGTTCACAAATAAACAAATATGCAAAGTTGAATCTTTATGTTTATGGTGAATTTGGCAAAATTGACGGAGTGAAAGTTGTGATGCTTATGGACAAAGACTCTGACAAATGCGTATGTATCATGCCTTCACACGGACGCACAATATATGCATCATTGTATTATTTTGAGAAACTTGAACAAAACACTGATGTTGCTGATTTTTACATGTCATCTGAGACTATTGGCATTGTGAATTTGATTAAGACTTTCTGTGACATCATCAAGTCAACAGACAATATCAAAGCAATTGCAATGACAAATGAAGCTTATGACTATCTGAACAACAGAAAGCTGAAGGTTGACCCTGACTCAATAGATTATGTTGAGCAAATATTGAAAATTAAGCCTGGGCAAAAAGGTGGTGGAAGAAACAAAGTTTGGGAAGGTGAATGGACGCAAGAGCTTATTGATGAGATAAACAAGCTGAGTGCTGAAGGGAAGAGCATTTGGGACATTGCATATGATGTTGAAACAAACAAAGAGAACTCAAAATACTGGAAATACTTTGGTGCTGAAGCTAAAATGAACCCAAAAAAGAGAGACACTCTTTTGATTTATCTGTTGAACCGTTCGGGTGTTAATCTTGACACCGACAAGAGTGTTGCTGTTTCTGACTGTGTATACACTGATGAAGATGAGTGGTACATGAGAGTCGCCCATACAAAAAACACCGAAGAAGCACAAAAACTTATCAAAGAGTTTGATGTCAATGTGAAAAGCATTGAAGAGATTATAAATGACTATGTTGAGTTCTACAAAGCTAAAGGGAATGACAAACTTGAGATTTTGTCATACACACCACAATTGTTGATTGTCCCTGGAAAAGGTGGTATTGGAAAGACTACTATGGTAAAGAAGATGCTTGAATCTCGTGGACTTAGAAAGAACATTGACTATATCTGCACGGGTTCCATGTCATCTGATGCAGAGTCTATCTACAACACATGTTATGACTACAATGGAAAAATCATCATTTTAGATGATATTCCAGAATTGTTTGCTGGAAGCCAAAGACAGTCATTGTGGAAAAATTTGATAAGTGGAAACATGGGTGAGTATGGAGAACCATCTGTTGCTGCTCGTTCTACAACAACTAGATATTATGACATAAGAAAGTTCGGCAAGAACATGAGAGCTAGATACTATGCAGAAGCTGGTGACGGAGCTACTATTGGAGCAGCAAAATCAAGAGAGTTGAATGCTGCATTGAAGAGCTCAAACCCTGTAGAAAGAAAGAAAGCAGAAAGAGAGCAAGAAGAACTTGAGATGGTCTCTAAGAATGTCAACAAACCGATGACATTCACGTTCACTGGAGTAATCATCGCTTTGTCAAATGTGTCTCCTGCTGAAATGAAGAAAGAAATTGGTTCTGCACAGTCATGGCAAGCAATCTCAACTCGTGGAAGAATCATAGAGCTTAACCCTCCTGGATGGGTGCTTTGGCTTAAAGACAAGAACACCATTCTTGCACAGACAAGTGATACAAGCATCCCAGATGACTGTACAATCATCCCAAGAGACATGGTTGATGAATATGTGAAATATGTTGAAAGCGTGATTTCTGATGGAAGTCATGACAACTTCAATTATAGAATATCAAGCTATGTTGGCAAGATGATGAGAAAACATAGAGAATGGAAACAAATTGTTGAACAACGTTCTCGTTCTAATGAGACTGAATTCTAGAAAATAAAAATCATATCATATGAAAAATAAAAATATAACATTAATCAATCCATTTGTATGGGAGAATTTTTGGGACAAATGCTCAGACTTTGATTCCATAGATGAGATGGAAAAACAGTACAATGATTTTGTTGATGCTAACAAAGAAATCATCTCTACCATCAATGAGATGATGGAGAAAAATGACTACACTGCATTGAAAGAACAATATGGGTATGACATCGAAGGTGAATCTTTGAATGAAGCAGTTCTTGGAAAGAGAAAACAACATGTACCTACATCTGATGTCAATGACGGTTTTGCAGAAGATGCACCATTTTCTGGAGCAAAGAAAAAACCATCTTCTAAACCACGCACAATTGATGACATTGAAGCAGAAGAAGCAAGCAAGAACGTGAAAGTTATTCCACAGCAAAGACCTGCATTGACAGATGTTGATGTGAAAGTTGTGAGCAATGTCAGTTATGACAGTCACAGTATGAATGACATTCATTATTGTGTACAGACTATCTATGCAAAACTTTTGAAACAACACAAGAACTACAAGACTATTACCCCATTGAGTCTGCTAGACACAGAAGCTGTTGTTGAGATGGACGCGTTGTTCGCATTCATGGACATTCCTAATGTTGACCTTAGTAGATACAATACAAGCAATGTCAAGAATATGGAAGGGATGTTCTACAAATCAACATTCAACAATGATTCCATAAGATATTGGGATGTAAGCAAAGTTGTGAACATGCGCAACATGTTCATTGGTTCTGACATGACAAACCCAGACTACATTGCTGCTTGGTATCCAAACACAATAAACCATGCACTTCCTAAACTTGGTGTTGACAATCAAGAAGACTTAGATGATGATGCAGCAGTTGACAGATTGTTTGGTGATGATCAAGACATAGAAAGAAAATATAAAGAAAGAATGAGTTACAATTATAATGAATCATGGCATGTGATGTCTTCATCTGAATTCATTGCCGAAGGCAAATTCAAAGATTTTGTGAAGCGTGGAGTTGACAAAGTGAAATCAATGTTCAGCACAGTTTCAATCACTTTGAAAAATGGTGCTACTTGGGTGTTTGACAAATTTGGTGAGATGCTGAATGTTATCACACCTGACACAACTAGAGCATGTATCGAATCACATAGAATTGCCGGTGTTTCTCTTGGAGAGAATTGGCAGCCAACAGAAGAGGGATATTATGATTTCATAGAGAAAGGCTCTAAAGAATATTCAAATTATGTTGAGTTCATGAAAATGGCTTCAAGTGGAAAAGTGAATGAAGCTAGAGTGACGCTGTCTGCAAACCGTTCAAAAGCAGAAGGTGCAGCAGCACCTAACATTGATGCTCCGGACTGGAACACCGAGAAGCTTTCTCATTTCATTAGAAAACAAGTAGAGTTGACTCAAAAAGACCCAGGAAGAGAAAAACCAACATTGGTTGTATGGGGAGCACCTGGCATTGGAAAGTCAAGCATCCCTAAAACAATCATCAGACAATTGAATGAGATGCAGAACAGAACTACTGAGAAAGACAGAATGACAGTTCTTGTTGCTGACTGTTCTCAAATGTCAAGTGATGGTTTCTCATTGCCAACACCGGCAAAGCAAATTGAGATTGCAAAAATGATAGAGTCTAGTGAGGCTGCAAAACTTATTGCTGACCAAAATGACATGAGTGTTGAAGAATTGAATTCAATTGAATACAAAGTTTCAAGTGATGCTCCAAAGACTTGGCTTCCTGTATACAAGCCAACGGGTATCCGTGAAAAAGATGATGTTTTGAATGCTCTTGCAAATGGATATGTCCAACCAATAAAGAAGGGAAATAGAACAGTTGGTTTTGAAAAGACTGGTTCTGGCGGAATCCTTTTGATAGATGAGTTTTTGAGAGCAGACAGAAACGTGTTCTTTACAGTTTGTCAGTTGATGTTTGAGTATGCTATGGGTGGAGGTGAATATGTTCTTGGTGACAAATGGCAAATCATCGCAGCATCAAATCGTCCAAGTGATGACACTGAGGTGAGAAGAAACTTTGCAGATTCTGCAGGTGCAGGTTTCAACCGTCTGCTGAGATGCAATTTTGTCCCATCATTTGATGATTGGAGAAAAAATTGGGCAGAAGACCATGGTTTTGATGAGACAACCCTTTCATTCATTGCAGGAAAAGGCATAGACACACCAGACAGCAGATGGCACAACTTTGATCCAGAATTGAAGAATTCTCAAAACAATCCAGCATTTGCAAGTCCTCGTTCATGGGCTCAGGCTATCAAGAATCTTCAAGATGAATGTGAGTACAGTGGTTATGAGAACTATGGTGACATGCCAAAGAGCTTGTTCAAAGACTGTGTTGAAAGTGCTCTTCCATCTAATCTTGCTGAAGAGTATACAGATTATTATTACATGAACAATGTTTCAGCTAACCCTTATAGTTATGATAAAATCATTGCTAATCCTAAACTTACTGTGAAAAACAAAGAGAAATACAAATGTGCAAATGCTGCTGATGTAGTAACTACTACAGTTAGACTTCGCTACAGTAAGAAAAATAGAATACCCGTTGATGAGTTTGCTGCTATTATGGAGTTCTTCTGCAGAAATTATCCTGAAAACAGTGATGTTATTTACACTGAACTTTATCAAAAGATATTAGATATTTGCAGCATTGTTGCTCCTGCAGATGCTACACCAGAAGAGATTGAAATCGAGAACTCTTATGACAAAGTTGGAGACATCTTTGCAAAAGCATTTCCAGTATTTGTACAGAATCTCTCTGAAGAATAATGTTCAAGACAAACAACTGGGAATACTTCCCAGTTGTTTGTTATATTAAATTATAAAATGATTTATGAAAGTTTTCAATTCTAATGAATATAATGTACTGAATGAAAGTCATGTTGAGAACAGGACAATAGTTGAAGCATTTTTAAAAGTTGGACCTATAACAATGCAAGATGGGACTGAACACCAACCATCAGAATTTGTTGATGTTGTGAACAGCGCATTGTTCATTTTTAGACAAAAACACCCTTGGGAATTCAAGTTCATCCAGTATGCTAGAATCATTTATCTTTTAGACAGCAGAGTGACTTCTACAATGTGTGTTGATGACCGTGGAGATTTGTATATAAATGTAGAGTTCATTTATTCATTTTTGAAAATGAACCCTAAATATATCATGTATATATTGTACCATGAGTCAATGCACAACATATTGAGCCATGTGAAAAGAGGCATTGAATATGGAAAAAAAGCAAAGAACAAACTCACTTGGACTGAGATGAACATTTGTGCAGATTTTGAAGTGAACGGGCAAATGGTTGCAGACAGGGTTTGCAGTGCTGAAGATTGGGAAGTGCTGCATGGCTGTTATGACCCACAGTTCAAAGGGTTCACTTTTGAAATGATTGCAGACAAAAAGAACAAGATACGCAACGTTGACACAGAGTTAGAATGGAACCCTAAGCTTGGCAATGGCTCATCTAATCAAAACAAAAACAAGTCAAAAAGTCCAGATTACCAACGTGGGTACAATGACATGAAGAAAGCTATATCTGACTTGTTGAAGGCAAATTCTAATGACAAAAAGAAAACTGAAGCTCAATTGACTTCTATCTATGCATCAACTAAAAAACCTGAAGAGGTTTTGGCTGAAATTGAAAAACTTTTGAAAAACAATATGCAATATATATTAGATTCTAAATTGTTTGAGTCAACAAATTCTGATGAAGAATGGGTTGAAGGGCTGAAAGATGGTTTTTCTGATGGACTAAGCAAACTCTATGAGATGGGTGATTCAAAATCTATTGATGAAATGACACCTGAAGAAGCTGCTAATGCTGCACAACAGGCTGCTGAAGAAGCTGAGGAAGCTGCTGAAGAAGCAAAAAGAAATGCTGAATCTAAAAAAGAGAGTGAATCAGGAAACAGTGAAACTGAATCAGAAGAGGGCGAGCATGAAGATTCTGATGATGATGAAGAAGGAAGTGGTGCATCTAAAAAAACTAGTAGTGGTGAAAGTGAAGAAACTGAAGATGGTGGTGAAAACAGTGGAAATTCAAAGAATGACAAATCTAAAAATGCATCTTCAGACAGAATAGATGGAAGTGAAGAAGAACCCATTACAAGTGCATCTGATGCTGAGAAAAATGCAGAGAAAGCAAAAGAAGCTGCAGAGAAAGCAAAAGAAGCTGCTAAAAAAGCAAAAGAAGCTGCTGAACGAGGTGATGAAGAGACTGCAAGAAAAGAAGCAGAAAATGCAAGAAAGTATGCAGAAGAAGCTAAGAATGCTCGTGATGGAAATGAAAATGGTGAAGATGGCTCAGAAGGTGAAAAAAATGGTGAACAACAAAACAAGGGTTCTCAAGATGGAAGAGACCAAGGTGAAAGCCAGACAGACAACAAATCTATAAGAAAAGAGAAAACTGGAACAGAAAAAGATGGTTCTCATGGACCAATCAAAGGAGACATGCCACTCACCGATGTCAGTGGGATAAACTCTATGGTTGGAAGAATTGTTAAAACATCTGAGATAGAAGCAAACCTTGAAGACTCATTGAAAGCATCTGGTTATGATTCAGATGACATAAACTCTATAAGAGATGAGATAATCTCTAGACCAATTCCATCTACACAAAGCATGACAACACTTAGAGAGCAAATTGTGATGAACAAGAAAAACAGTGTTCTTGCAGATTTATGCAATCAAGTGAATGTCGAAGAGAATGTCACAGATGAACTTTGGGGAGAACTTATCAAAAAATTCTTAGAGCGCACTACAACAAGAAGAGGCTCTGACAATAGTTTAGAAGACCCAAAAGACATAAGATGGGGAAACAGAAGATATTTGAGCATGGATGACATCGTCATGCCATATAAAGGGAAAAAGTCATCTGCTCCTCAATATATCAATATATTCATAGATTGTTCTGGAAGTATCAATGCAAACATTTGTTTCTTCTTTCTTGGCATAATTGAAAATCTTTGCAAGAAACTTGAATTCTCTGGAATAAGGTTGATTCCATTTTCAGATGAAGTTGAAGAATCTAAGATTGTTGGTTGCACTGCAGATGAATTGAAAGAGCAAGAGACTCTTGACATGCTTCACGAATTCATCTATGATTGTGAAAGGAACTATTATGGTGGAGGTGGAAACAGCACATCATTCTTATGCATGGCAAAACATATCGCCAAATGTGACCTTGCTGAACCAGAAAGTGTGTATCTTGTCATGACTGATGGTGGATTGTTTGACACTTATAATATCATAAAATTCAAACCATTCTCTCAAAGAGTTCTTTTCTGCATAACAGACTATGACATAATGAACACATTGAAAAACAAAGATTCATACCTTTCATGGTGCGTCAACCCTAAATACTCATTTTTAGACAAAGTCTACATTGAGATAGGAGATGAAGAATAAAATGCACCGTTAGTTTAAGTGGTAAAACATGTAAGGTAAGATCTCGCATATCCGTGAATCGTGATCCGGACGGCGCACAGATAATATCATTTTATGGCAAAGCAAAACAAAAACCAAACAGAAAAAACTCCACATTTCAATGTTTCATTGAATGACGAGCAAAAGCTCGCAAAAATAGAGATATTAGAGAACACAATATCAGTACTTCACGGAAAAGCAGGTTCAGGAAAGACTTTATTGGCATGCCAAGTTGCATTAGATGGATTATTCAAAAAGCAATTCAAGAAAATCATTGTGACAAGGCCAACTGTCTCAAAAGAAGACATCGGGTTTTTACCAGGTGACCTTAGAGAAAAAATGGACCCTTGGCTTCAGCCAATCTATCAAAATTTCTACACATTGCTTGGAAAAGAAAAACGTGGATTGATTGAGCAATTCATTGGAGATGGCACGATTGAGATACTTCCTGTGTCATTCATGAGAGGTGTTACATTCATGGATGCTTGTGTCATTGTTGATGAAGCACAAAACATTACAGATGACCAGATGGAGATGATTGTCACTAGAATAGGCATAGGCTCAAAAGTCATTGTTTGTGGAGATGTCTCACAAGTTGATTTGAAACATAAATCAGACAGTGGGTTCAAATTCATCTGTGAGTGCGCTGATCTGATAGATGGTATGATAAACATTGAATTGAAGACAAACCACCGTCATGAGATTGTTGACAAATTGATTGATGCATATACAGACAAACATGAAAAGATGAAGAAAAAGTGATTGCATGTTTTATTATTTTATATAAAATATGTCATTCAGTTCAATTCATATAAATCATATAGTGTCTAAGCAGAAGATAAAAGCTCATGATAGAGATGAGTTAGTCTCTATCATAGAGAAAGAAATAGATTTGTATGGATATGATGTTGATTTGAATCACATAGATGTTTCCGAGATAACAGATTTTTATGGAGTTTTTGGGAATTCTAAATTTGTTGGTGACATCTCAAAATGGGATGTATCTAAAGGTGAGAATTTTTCAAAAATGTTCTTCAATTCAGAATTCAACTCAAACATTTTGAGTTGGGATGTGTCATCTGGGAAATATTTTGATGACATGTTTGCGAATTCTAAATTCAACAAAGACATAGGGATTTGGGACATGAGCAATGCTATATCTACTTATGGCATGTTCTCATTCTCTAAGTTTGACCAAGACATAAACATGTGGGATGTGTCAAATGTACGCTCTATGCCATATATGTTTGCCCATTCAGATTTCAGCAAGCCATTAGATGATTGGAAACCTAGAGACTGTGTTTTTCATGATATGTTCTCTAATAAATGTTTCATTTCTGATCACAGAGAAAGGGTTCCAGAATGGTATGTATTAAAAGAGAAAAAATATCATAATGCGGTGAATTCGATGCCAAATCGTTCTGAATTCATAGACAAATATCATGGACTCACCAGAGAAATGTTAGATTCATTAGATTTGGGTATTCATTCTGTGTATTTGGACAGAGCTACAGGAGAAGTCATTGGACATGACACACAATCTGAATCAATAGAATTATTGTATACTTTTATCATAAAAGAGAATTATACAAGCAAAGACTTAGATGAACTTCACAAAAAAATAAAAAATTGTGAAAATGATAAACTTTTTTGTGTTTATGCAAATAAACTATACAAAATATATCCTATGTTGTTCATCAAATCACTGAATCCTTGGAAAACGAAGCAAAACCCTTATACAAAATATAATTCTTCTGTACCATTATATCTTTTGAAAACTGTCAATTGGTATGCAGAGCTTGCTGGTCTACCAAGAATAAAAAAGAATTCTGTTGGTGGGTTAGAGTTTGAATGACATTTTTTATAAATATATCTGATATATATTCGTTTATTAGTTTTTATAAATTATGATATCAGATATCCAAACCCAATTACTTTACAACCTTTATTTCAGTAGTGGTACAGAACTCAGTTTTGAAGAATGGCTTGCTACACAAGATGTAGACAAGCTTTTGAAAAAAGCAGAGACAGAGTCAGATTTTATTTTGTCAGATGTGCATATCCAGATGTTGAATACAGCTTATGCGAAATCTGGTTCTGAGTTGAGTTTTGAAGAATGGCTTTCTGAGCAAGACATAAAGAAAATACTTGGTCTTGACTCAAACGTCTCAGACTCTGCTGTTGCAACTCAAGTGAAACAATATATTACAAACTGTTGTTATATTTGCAAACCAGCAAAACCGGTTAGAGGCAAACGTGGATTTCAGGGTATTCAGGGTATTCAAGGTATCCAAGGAATTCAAGGGGTCCAAGGTTTTCAAGGCATTCAAGGAGATTTAGGTTTTCAAGGTTTTCAAGGTCCTGCTGGAAGCGGTGGTGGCGGAGGTGGTGGAGAACAAGGAATACAAGGTATCCAAGGTATCCAAGGATTTTTTGGGTATCAGGGCTTGCAAGGCTATACTGGAGAAGATGGAATCCAAGGTGTTCAAGGACATATAGGCGTTCAGGGCAATGCAGGTGAAGATGGTCAAGATGGAGTACAGGGTTATCAAGGTTATCAAGGCATTCAAGGTATTCAAGGATATGTTGGAATTCAAGGTGTTCAAGGATATGCTGGAATTCAAGGTGTACAAGGAATCCAAGGTTTTTGTGGAATTCAAGGAATGATTGGTGAAAATGGAATCCAAGGTGTTCAAGGATTTCAAGGAAATATTGGTGTACAAGGTATTGGAGGTTTGCAAGGTTTTCAAGGTCTTCAAGGTTCTCTCGGCTTTCAAGGTGTAAAAGGCAATTCTGCAAAATCTGTCATATTAGAGACAGTTGGCAAGATAACTGACACTAATGTGTTCTTTGTCAGAGTGAAGCCTGGCACACCATTTGATGGAAGAATCACAGAAGACACTGATGTGACAATTATCTTCAACCATAGTTTCAATCATGCATGTGTTTACAATACAGAGAATGATGCAGATGAACATTTGACTGAAGATGAAGTATTGAATGGGAATTCTCCACAAATGATGTTCATCTACAATAGAAATTGTGTTTCTAGTCTGAATGATGGTCATGACTATGACTTGTTTGACACACGTGGGTTTTATAATCAATTCCAAGAGTTCTTGTATATCCCAGTTATGTATAGGTTCAGCTCTGCCAATGATGTCAACAATTCTAGTCCAGTCATTGGCATAGACCCACTCACTTGTGAAAAATTCGCAATTGGCTTGTCTTCTACTATAAGTGAGACTGATAATTCATTTGATTTCACATTAAACCACAGCACAGCTGGTCTTGAGACACACCACTTTTTGTACAAAGGCATGCGCTTTGCATACTTTGACACAATTAAAAATGGCAATTATCTTTACCAATATGGTGTAGGTGATGACTATGAAATCATGTATGAAGGTGAAGAGACTAACACCGTCTGGTATTCATTGTATGGCATGATGCAAAATGGCGGAGTGTATGCTGAATATTCAGCATTTTTTGGTAACAAAAATTCAGTGTTTCCAATGCTTGAGAAAATTGGCCATTTTGACACAACTGGAAAATTTTCTGAAACTATTGTGAACAACATTGACATCAATGAATTTGACAATGATGTTCTCATATACCTCATAAATCATTTAGTTGAGATGAGTGGCACTGACTGTATCACAGACCCAGCAGTTGAAGTCATTGATCCTAGTGATGACCCATCAGAACCAGAACCGATTGGCCCAGGATATAGTGTTCAAACTTTACAGAACAGTGCATTTTTGGTAACAAGAGCAGTCCATGTATGGGGAACCTCTTGCAATGACCGTCTTATGAACAACCAGTTGTTCATTGATATGGTGTTTCCTACATTAAACAGTTCAATTAGTGATTTGTCATCTGTTTCAATTGTTGGAGATGGATGGAATAGAAATCAAGAATATCCATCATTGAGCTATGATTATGGAATGCGCCAATATTTGAAGAAATACACTTGGTGGGAATATGAAGACAACGCTACAGTCACTACTAATTGGAACAATATATGGAAGCCCTTCCTTGGACTTAATACTGGTGGCACAGTAGAGAGAGACAACCTCAATGGTTTGAATAGAATTCTTGGCACAAAGTTTGGTTTGATAAATGGAACCATATACATGTCAAAAGCAATGAGACAACTTACATTGCTTAGAAACATGTCTAACAATACATATGGTGATGTTGCTAACATGTATCGCCCATTTACTGGTGTTTTAGTGTTTGATGGCACAAATGACTATTTTGAAGTAGGTGACAGACCAACATATGGTGAAAAACGTGTCATTGTGTTGAACACAACTCATATTCCTGGTGGCAATGAGCCAGAATATTTAAAACACTGGTCTGGAAGCGGTGGAGATGTGAATGACCCGTTCATTTATGCAACATCAAATGATGAGCACAAATATGATGTGCTGTTTAACTATTTTGAAAACCATTTATTTGCTGACACGTCAGCCAACAACCTTCCAGCATATTGGAATACGAATAGAGGTCATTTAGATTTCTATAGACCACCTTTGTATGATGTTACTCCTGTATATGGAAAAGACTCTAGTTTTGGGACATACACTACACTGAAAGCAAAAGCAATAGCATTTAACAATGCAATGTGGACTTATCCTTGGAGAGCATTTGCAACAATTGATCCATTGCAAGAAGAACTTGATTTGGGTTTCAGAGTATTCACGTGGTTCTCTCATACAAAGAAAAATGATGATAATGTTCATAATCTTAAAAATGCAAATAATGTCAGTTTGTTCAACAACAATGTGAAGAAACTTGGTGTCAGCTATTCAATTATTGAGATTTTCCCTGACAGTGAGAACAACAGTAAGCTTTCTATACAAGCAGCAATGCCAGAAATTGTTGAAAGACCTGTAGAATACAATATCATAGATGCAATCAACAGTATTGATTTCAGAAGTTGTTGTTGTGACAATATATTAGAAGCTCATAGAATAGATGAATATTCTAACACATTCGAACTTGTTAAAATATCTGGTACATACCCAATATGTAGAAATGACAAATTCAGTGTCATATTTAGAGCAAATCTCATATCACAAGATACATCACACCCTATGGTGTTTCATTCACCTGATGCTTTTGCTGACACTGAGTATCTTGCTTGTGTATATAAAAATGCTCCAGTTGACCAAATTCCAGGATATTCTCTTCCATTTCCAATAATAGGTATTGATCCTGATTTTGATACAAACTATGAGATAAATCCGAGAGGGTATTCACCATTAGACAATACATTGCAATATCTTCGCTCGGGTGTGGTTCATACATTTGTATATGAGAAATGTTTTTATAATGAACATCTTACGTACTCATACACAAAAGACAAAACAATTCATTGTAATGATTGGGTTTCAGATTGGGAACCTGCATTTGATGATTTGTCTTATCTTGACAATTCAATACTTTCACAATATGCATTGTCAACTGATTCACATGTAGTTTTTTGTGCAACAAAGGTTGGAGATTTTAATACTATTCAAGAATTTGATGGTCCGGGTCTTCAAGGCTATCAAGGTTTTCAAGGTATTGCTGGAGAGGGTGCAACCGGTCTTCAAGGTAACCAAGGTTATCAAGGAATAACTGGTCTTCAAGGCAATCAAGGTTATCAGGGTGCAACTGGTTTACAAGGAAACAAAGGTAATCAAGGTACAACTGGTCTTCAAGGCAATCAAGGTTATCAGGGTGCAACTGGTTTACAAGGAAACAAAGGTAATCAAGGTACAACTGGTCTTCAAGGTAACCAAGGTTATCAAGGAATAGCTGGTCTCCAAGGTAATAAAGGTGCCCAAGGTACAACTGGTCTCCAAGGCAATCAAGGTTATCAAGGAATAACGGGTTTACAAGGTAACAAGGGTGCTCAAGGTACAACTGGTCTCCAAGGCAATCAAGGTTATCAGGGTGCAACCGGTCTTCAGGGTAACCAAGGTTATCAAGGAATTAAAGGTTTACAAGGCAACAAAGGTGTCCAAGGTACAACTGGTCTCCAAGGTAACCAAGGTATTAAAGGTCTTCAAGGTAACAAGGGTGCCCAAGGTACAACTGGTCTTCAAGGTACTCAAGGTTATCAAGGTATTAAAGGTCTTCAGGGTAATACAGGTGCTCAAGGTGCGACTGGCTTACAAGGCAATAAAGGTGCTCAAGGTGCAACCGGTCTCCAAGGTAATCAAGGTTATCAAGGAATAACTGGTCTCCAAGGTAATCAAGGTATTAAAGGTCTTCAGGGTAATAAGGGTGCCCAAGGTGCGACTGGCTTACAAGGTACTCAAGGTTATCAAGGAATTAAAGGTTTACAAGGCAACAAAGGTGCCCAAGGTGCGACTGGCTTACAAGGTACTCAAGGTTATCAAGGTATTAAAGGTCTTCAGGGTAATACAGGTGCTCAAGGTGCAACGGGTTTGCAAGGCAACAAAGGTAATCAAGGTGCAACTGGTCTTCAAGGCAATAAAGGTGCTCAAGGTGCAACTGGTCTTCAAGGCAATAAAGGTGCTCAAGGTGCAACTGGTCTCCAAGGTAATCAAGGTTATCAAGGAATAACTGGTCTCCAAGGTAATAAAGGTAATCAAGGTGCAACTGGTCTTCAAGGCAATAAAGGTGCTCAAGGTGCAACTGGTCTCCAAGGTAATCAAGGTTATCAAGGAATAACTGGTCTCCAAGGTAATAAAGGTAATCAAGGT
>JAEEGL013588739.1_pt1 | contig 27297 bp, 23 predicted proteins | sample 9134231 | NCBI WGS metagenome assembly JAEEGL01 (sample SAMN16246548, study PRJNA631951) | gut metagenome | biome: gut microbiome; feature: rumen; material: fiber-attached | host: Bos | place: Iran: Karaj | collected 2018-10
GGAGCAATTCATTGTTCAGTGGCAGCAAGACAACGACCCTGAGCTTCACGGCGAAAAAGGCGTACAGCGGCCTTCAGTACCGCTGTGTAGTGAAGAACCAATACGGCGGAAAGGTGACCACTAACGCTGTAAAGCTGACCGTTATCTACAAACCGGAGATTACGATGCAGCCTGTGTCAAAGACCGCGACTGCCGGAAACACCGTCAGCTTCACGGTGGCGGCAAAAGGCGGCGCACTGCAGTATCAGTGGAAGGTCAGCAAGGACGGCGGCAAGACATGGAGCAACTCAATATTCAGTGGCAGCAAGACAAAGACCCTGAGCTTCACGGCGAAAAAGGCGTACAGTGGTCTTCGTTACTGCTGCGTAGTCACTAATTCGGCGGGGAGCACCACTACGCAAACTGTCCGATTGACGGTGCAGTGAGCAGGAACTGCCTGAGAATATGGATCCGGGCTGCGGAGCATTCCGCAGCCCGGACTATTTCTGCTACAGCAGTGTTCCGAGTTTCTCGGCAATTCTGGCAAAGCCTGATATGTCCAGTGCCTCTCCTCGAATCGTCTCGGGGAACCCCGCCTCCGTGACACACCGGATAAGTTCCCCTTTCGAAATCTGGGGGAAACCGGAGGACAGCCCGTTAACCAGTGTCTTCCTCCGCTGTGCAAAGCTGGCCTTTACTACCCGGAAGAAAAGCTTTTCATCGACAATGGGGCAGGGCGGCTCCTGCCGACAGCGGAGGGTGATCACTGAGGAGGTCACTTTGGGCTGGGGAATGAAGCATGAGGGCGGTACATCGAATAAAATCTCTGGTTCCGTATAATACTGGCACATGACAGTGAAGGAACTGTAGTCTTTGGTACCGGGGGCGGCGCAGATTCTGATGGCAACTTCTTTCTGTACCATGACGGTGACCGTCTCGAAGCACCGGGACTCCAGCAGAGCAGCCAACACCGGCGACGTAATATAATAGGGGAGATTGGCGCAGGCCATAGGCCGCAGTCCTGCAAAGTGCTCCCGCACCAGAGCGGGAATGTCGGATTTCAGAATATCTCCGAAGATCAGAGTGAAATTGTCATAACCGGCCATGGTTTCTGCAAGAACGGGTCCCAGAGACTGGTCCACTTCCACCGAGACCACCTTGGCCGCATTTTCACACAGCGCCTGCCACCGCGCTGCAATGCCCGGACCTACCTCCAGCACGCCGCAGTCTTCATCTATGTCGGAGGCTTCGACAATCTCTCGGGGGACCCAGTTCTGGGTCAGGAAATTCTGCCCCTTGGATTTGGAAAAACGAAAGCCGTGCCTCTGGAGCAGCGGCCGGATTACGTTGATATCGCAGACGTTCATGGGTACGCCACCTTTCAATGGAATTATAGCCCATGGGGGAAGAACATGCAAGATTATTAACAAATTATAAACTCGTAAAAAACCCGTTGACAAAGTAACAATGTTATGGTACATTGTTACGCGAGGTGAGAATATGGATGAGAGCCTGATCACAAAAAAGGAACTGCTGGAGCTCACCGGTATCTCTTACGGAGCCCTCTACAGATGGAAGCGGATGAAACTGCTGCCTGACGAGTGGTTTATCCACCGGTCCACCTTCACCGGACATGAGACCTTTTTCCCGCGGGACAGGGTGCTGGCACGTGTGGAAGAGATCCAGCGGCTGAAAGAGGAAATGAGCCTGGAGGAAATTGCACGACACTTTGCTCCTGGGGTTGCAGGTGAGATATCCATGAGTGCCGCAGAGGTGGTGGAAGCAGGCGTTGCTCCAGCCCCCATCGTCAATCAGTATCTGGCAGCGAAACCCACCGAACAATTTGAGTATACCGGTCTCTTGGAACTGTACATCTTTTCTGAACTGCTTCGGGCAGGACAGCTTAGCCGGGATGAGGCTATGGAAATGGCTGAAGCTGCTCTGGCGGCAGAGGATATCTCTGAGCCGGTGGTGTATCTGCTGCGCAAGTACGGCGTCGCCTTCTGCCTGACGGCGGGGGAAATGCAGAAAATCACATTTGACAGCCAATCTACGCTGGCAGCCAAGGTGGCGGTCAGTGCCTACAGAGCGGCTCTGACGGAGTTGCTCAGAAAGAAAGGAGTATCTATATGAATCCCAATGAAATGAACGAGAGAGTTGAGAACCTGACCGCACAGGTAGATGAGATGAATATGCGTCTGGAAGATGCGAGGGAAGAGCGCAACGAGCTGCTGCGGCAGCGGTTCGACCTGAAGGAACAGCGCCGGTACTTCCGGGCACAGCTCCGGGAGGCTAAAGCCGAAGGCAATACCGAACGGATGGAGAAGATTGAAACCCGGCTGAACGAGCTGGCTGAACAGTTGGATGAGCTGGATGACCGGATCGACGGCCTCGAGGATAAGATCGAGGGTATGGGCGACGAGATGGATGATATCATGGACCAGGTGGATGACCTGGAGGAAGAGATCCCCGAAACCAATGAAGCAGAGAATACGGCAGGAGAGGAAGGAACAGAGAAGGCCTTCCAGAATGACCGGCTCTCCGCAGCCATGGAGAAGCTCAACGGCCTGCTGACCAAGGGATTCAAGAAAATGGCGGATACCATAGAGAATCTGGACTTCGAGAAGATGGGTGAGAATGTCCAGAATGCCGCCAGCAAAGCCTACAGAACCATGGAGGGCGTAGCTACCGACGCTGCCCGGAATATCGACAACGCGTGGAACGAAGCCAAAGAGAGCCGGGAGCAGCCCGGCGGCATCGGAGATTATAAGATTTCCGGTTCCAGCACGATTGACGGCGGCTGCTACAACCGTATCTCCGCATCAGGCTCCTGCAAGGTTTCCAGTGACCTTGTCTGCCGAGAGCTCCGGGTATCCGGTTCGTTCCGGGCCCTGGGCGGGGTGGACTGCAACGGAGCGGTCCGCACCACGGGGTCCCTGCAGTGCGCGGGCGACATGCTGGCCGGCAGCCTGACCTCTTCCGGCAGCACGAAGATCCAGGGAAATCTGGAGAGCGGACCTGTAGCATCCACCGGCGGCCTGACTGTTGGCGGGAATCTTAAGGCAGCTGCCCTGCGTTCCTCCGGAGGACTCCATGTGGAAGGAGATGTGGAGGCAGACAGCTTCACTTCTACCGGCGGCCTCAATGTTGGTGGAATGATCAATGCAGATGTGATAAACATTCAGACAGTGATGAGCAGCAGCTCTGTGGGCTCCATCGGGGGTTCCAAAGTCCGTGTGTACCAGAATGTTACCGGCGGACTCCTTAAGACTCTGGGTGCCTCCATGGGTGTGCTTACCTGTGACAGCGTCGAGGGAGACGAAGTGGATCTGACGGCGGTGAAAGCCCATGTGGTCCGCGGCGCCACGGTGACCATCCGCAGCGGCTGTGCGATCGATCAGGTGGAGTATACCGATACCTGCACAGTGGAAGAAGGAGCAACAGTCGGAAACTGCGTGAAGGTCTGAGATCACGAGCATTTAGTAACGGATCGGTAATATGATACTCTCCCCGGGAACGTATTCCCCGGGGAGAGTATTTCTTTTGTGCAGTAAAGCAGCTCCCGGAGACAGGATTTGCGCGTCTGGAAGAGCAGGAAACAGGATATCCACCAGACTGCCCCAGACAGGGATGATTATTGACTTCCAATGGAAAACCTCTTACAATAGCCCCGTAAAGGGGGGGTCCCATGAACACTGCTATCATTCTCGCAGGGGGGACCGGCAGCCGCATAGGCGCCAGCGTGCCAAAACAGTTCCTAGAGATCCAGAGAAAGCCTATTCTGGCATATACTCTGGAGGTGTTTGAGAGCAGCCCGAATATTGATGCCATTGAGATCGTCAGCCACCGGGACTGGGTGGAGGAGGTCAGACGGATCACAGTACAATATGGGATTACGAAAACCAGGTGGATCACCGAAGGAGGTGCCACCTTTCAGGAGTCGGTGATGAAGGGGCTTTTTCACCTCAAAGAAGAGATTGCTCCGGAGGACCTTGTGATCATCAGCTTTGGTGTCAGTCCCCTGACTACCCATGAGATCATCGATGACGGGATCCGAGTGGCTTCACTGCATGGGAATGCCATTTCCTCTGATCCCATGACACTGTGCACCTGTATAAAGGATGACGAGGAAAGTTCCAGCACCAGTATTCTGCGTGAGTCGCTGATGGGGTTTGCCAACCCATGGACATTCCGGTTCGGCGAGGTGCTGGAAGCCTATGAGACAGCATTGGAACAGGGAATTCTGGAGAACCTGGAACCGCACACCACGAGTCTGTATTTTGCGCTGGGAAAACGGATCTGGTTTTCCAAAAGCGCCACAACGAACATCAAGATTACCACACCGGAGGACCTGGATATATTTGAGGGACTGCTGCTGCTGCGGCAGAAACGTGCACTGGAAAAGGAACAGCGGCAGGAGGGAACAACATGATCACCTATAAGGAGTTTGAAGTTATCCGTACCATGCTCAAAGCCGGGAAACCCCTGGAGGATATCCCCGGCTATGTTTTTGACAACGTCCATTATTATGTATTCAAGGCACGGGAAGAAGTGGTAGAACTCACGCATTCGTTGGAGAGGAAGGGATACATCCGAAACGGTTCCGTCACGGAAACCGCTCTGGAGGAGATTGAACCCCTGAAGGTCGACAATGCGGTGATTCTCGCCGCTGGGGGATCAGACATTTCTGCCAAAAGTGTATATTCCATGCCCAAGGGACTGTATGTCAAAAACGGCGAGACGCTGATCGAACGGCAGATCCGCCAGCTTCAGGAAGCAGGCATCACTGATATTACCGTGGTGGTGGGATACAAGCAGGAGATGTATTTCTTTCTTGCTGAGAAATGGGGCGTGGAGCTGGAGATCAATCCTGATCTCAAAAAGAACAATATTTACTCCCTCTTTATTGCAATAGACCATCTTGACAGTACCTATATCCTCAACTGCGACAACTATTTTGAGGAGAATCCCTTCTCCAGGTATGAATACAATGCCTATCACGCAACTGTCTTCAAGGAGGATGCACATAACGAGCTGCTGGTGCGGAAGAATCTGTCCGGCCGGATTCTGGAGGTATACAGCGGTGCAAGGAGCGGGGAATGCATTTACGGTCACGCCTATCTGGACCGGACCCTGTCCCGGCGGTTAACAGACTATCTGCGCGCAGAGATCGATGATTTCCGGGTGTCTGCCCTGTTCTGGGAGGAATTCGTGAGCCGTCACGCTGAGGACTTGGATATGTATGTCCGGACATATGACGCAAATTTCCTTTTTGAGTTTGATTCCATTCAGGAGATACAGAATATCGACAGCCTGTTCCTGGAGAACGTGAGCGGCAGGATTAACGAGAAGATCTGCCAGGTCCTGAACTGCCGGGAGGATGAGATTCACAACATCGTCATCCTGCAGAAAGGACTGACAAACGTGCTGTTCACATTCATTGTCCGCGGTGAAAAGTATATTTTCCGCTATCCCGGGGAATCCAGTTCTTTCTTTATCTACCGGAAAAACGAAGTGCGGGCTCAGCGGCTGGCTGCACAGGCCGGGGTGGACAATACCTACGTGTATATTGACGAATCAGGCGTAAAGATATCCAAATACGTGGAGGGTGCAAAGGATCTGACAAATCTGTATTATCATGATTTGGGCTTGATGCAGCATCTGGCCCGTCAGATCCGCAAATACCATGAAGAAGGCTACGGTATGGCTGACTGGAAGGACTATGAGTACAACCCGATTTACCAATGTGAACGGCTCATGCAGGAGGCCTCCAAAATGAAGGGAAACCTCTTCGTAGTTTTCAGGACCGAGTGGGATGCCATGCGCCGCCTGTATGCCTATACAGAGATGGACGGTGTGGAGAAGACCATGTGTCACAACGACATCAACGGAGACAACTGCCTGCTTACCGACACCTCTTTCGACGTCATTGACTGGGAGTTTGCAGGCTGGAACGATCCTGCCTATGACTTTGGCCGGGTTATCGCCGGTTACGATCTGGATGATCCGGATATAGACGCCATTCTGGAGGCCTATTTCGACCGGCCTGCCACAGAACTGGAGCGGCTGCATTTTATCACCTATATGGGCATCCACAACTGGTACTATGTAGGTTGGGCTACCTATAAGGAAAGTATCAACGAGAGCAGCCGCGACTGGATGCTGTTCTTCTTTAAGCAAGTCAAGCGGGTGATAGCTTACGCACTCCCAAAATATGAGGCCATCTACGGCCCGCTGTGAAATATACAACGAAGAGCCATCTGCAAAACGCAGATGGCTCATTTCTTCGCTTATGACTGTGGCTTTTCCAGTGAAAGATCCCTTAGAAATTCCGTCATTGTGGCTATACCTTCCTCGCTTAAGGGGAAGGTCTTGCTGCCGTCCATGATGCTGCTCTCATAGCACAGGGGACCATACCAGTATTCCGCCAGGATTTCCATGGACCCCACGTCTGGGGTCAGTTTGAAGCGCAGCCCCTGGTAAGAGCCCAGAAATGTGTTGTCATTGTGAAAGGACATGTAATTGGGAACATAGATCTCCGCCATGGGGATACCTCCTAGAGTTTGATGTTCAGCCCCAGAAGCCTGGAAAGCTCCGTAGCCTGCTGCAGATTAACGGTGAGGTTCTTCAGAAGCCCCGGGGTCCAGGTGCAGCCTTCGATAATGCAGTCGGACAGATCACAGCCGGACAGATCCGTGCCTCGGAAGTCGCATCCGGTAAAATCACAGCCTGAGAACCCGGTTTTGTGCAGTTTCAGGGAGATCAGGGCTCCGCCTCCGCAGATGCAGTTTTCCAAGCGGCAGCTTTTGAGAGTACAGCCTGAAAGATAAAGGTAGCGGCCGCCGCAGCCGGAGAAGGATACACTGTTCAGTGTACAGTCCGTCATCACAGTGCCAATCAGCCTGCAGTCCTCAAAACGGACATTTTTCAATCCGCCCTCAAAAAAACGACAGCCAGACAGATCACACTGCCGGAACACCACATTTTCAAACCCGGTGTGGTCAAACCGACTGTCGGTCAGATGGCAGCAGGTAAAGGTGCAGTCCCTGATGTCCATCGGACCGGCGCTGAGCTCCGATGCATCCTCGTTTTCGAAGACACGGTCCCGCAGATCAAGGGCTTCCTGCAGGGATTCATCTACGGCATCTATCAGGCTTTGCTTCTTTTGCATCATATGCCTCCTGAATCATAGCGTGAAAAGCGGCTATAAATGCTTCATTCTGCTCTGCGGTGCGTTTTGCGGGTCCCTTGAGTCTTCCGCCGCCACGGCGGATGCGTGCAGCCTCGGCCCTGCTGGAAAGCAGAGCATCAATATTATCCGAGGTATATCGCATGCCGTTCTGGTCAATGACTCTGGCTCCTTTGGCAAGGCACATAGCTGCCAGACCGTAGTCCTGCGTAATGACCAGATCGCCGGGCAGGAGCTTTGCAACGATGGCGAAGTCAGCACTGTCAGCGCCTTTGTCTACAGTGATAGTCTCAGCGCCGCGGCGGGTGAACACATGGGCCGTGTCACAGATCAGGAAGGCTTCCACATGCCGGCGCCCGGCTGCGTTCAGCGCCTGATTGATCACCGGGCAGCCGTCTGCGTCAATGTACAGCCGGAAAGGTGCCTTTTTCTGCTTTCTTGGTTTGGATGCCTTTTCTACGGCTTTCTTGTACTGGAGGCGGTGCGGTTCGTCCATGGGGAAAAGGGCTTTGTTCGCACGCATGGAGTCATCCCGGTTTCGCTTGAAGCTGACGCGTACCAGATACTCTCCGTGTTCCGGACACCGGCAGGTCCATACCATGCGTCCCGCCTCCGGGAAGATGGCTTCGGTTGTATCGGTGATCACGCCGCAGGAGGGACATTTGGTGTCCCGGATCCGCGGGTCGGCAATCATTTCTTCATAGCCCTCAAACCTGGTGTAGTTGGCGTAGCGCAGACAGTCCAGAAACGCAGGGTCCCCATCACCCTCAAAGTGTTTCAGATAGTCCGGATACTCCGCTATGCCCCGGGGTATGTCAATGAACTTTGCTACCTCGGCGGTGTATGCCGCGTCGGCCAGACCGTCGTGGTAACTGTCCTCTGTTTCAATCTGAAAGAATTCCACAGCAGAGGAAAGCCCGCGCATGGGACTGTCCGGGTCATGCTGCTGATGGAACATGATCTGAAGATTGTAGTTCTGGTCCGTCCATGCAGCGTCCAATCCGTAATAGCTGAGGTTCTGACGGAGAATGGGGATGTCGTTGAAGCCCCAGGTCAAAAGACATGGGTTCTCACCGCAGAAATCCTGAAACCGGGCCGCTGCTTCCTGAAACCGCTCCCCGTGCCTTACATCCTGCTTGGAGATTCCGGTAAGTCTGGAAATCCGGGGAGACAGAATCTTATACTGCTGGAGGCAGCAGGTTGCCTTGAACCGCTTTCCGTCCTCCAGCCGCACGGCCCCGATCTGGATGATCTCAAAAGGGAGACTGGTGCAGAGCCTCAGGGCAAGCGGAGAGTCGGGACTCAGAGGCTGGTTCCACTCCATATCCAAAACAATCATTGACAAGGTGATTCACTCATTTCCTGTTTGGTTTTCTGTGTCTGCCGGTGCCACCCGGCTTTGCCGGACGGATCAGGCACTGCTTGTCGTAACCGATGAGGTCTGTACGACCAGCCTTTACCAGCGCTTCATGAACCAGATCATAGTTTCTGGGATTTCTGTACTGGATCAGTGCCCGCTGCATGGCTTTCTCGTGCGGGCTGGTGGCCACATATACGGGCTGCATGGTCCGCGGGTCCAGCCCGGTATAATACATCACCGTGGAGACGGTGGAAGGGGTGGGATAGAAGTCCGAAACCTGCTCCGGATTCAAATGGTTCCGGTGGAGGTATTCCGCCAGAGCGATAGCCTCCTTCAGTGTGGAACCGGGATGGGAGGACATCAGATAGGGAACTACATACTGTTCCTTGCTCTCCTGACGGCAGAGACGGAAGTATTTATCAAGAAAACGCTCATAAACTGCGTTGTCCGGCTTCCCCATGAGGTGCAGCACCCGGTCAGATATGTGTTCCGGGGCCACCTTCAGCTGACCGGAGACATGATACTTCACCAGTTCACGGAAGAAACTGTCGTCTTTGTCTGCGAGCAGGTAATCAAACCGGATTCCGCTGCGGATGAACACTTTTTTTACCCCGGGCAGAGCCCGGAGCTTCCTCAGAAGGGAGAGATAGTCACTGTGATCAGCAATCAGATTCTTGCAGGGAGCAGGGAACAGGCACTGCCGGTCCCTGCATGCACCGCTTGTGAGCTGCTTGTCACAGGCAGGACGGCGGAAGTTAGCGGTGGGGCCGCCAACATCATGGATATAACCCTTGAAGTCAGGGTCCTTTGTGAGAAGCTCCGCCTCCTTCAGCAGGGATTCGTGACTCCTGGCCTGGATGATCCGTCCCTGATGGAAGGTCAGGGCGCAGAAGCTGCAGCCGCCGAAGCAGCCCCGGCAGCTCTGGAGGCTGAACCTGACTTCCTTGATGGCATCGATGCCGCCGTCCTTTTCATACATGGGGTGGTAGGTCCGCAAGTACGGCAGATCATAGGTATCGTCCATCTCCTGAGTGGTCAGAGGCTCCTGGGGCGGGTTCTGCACCACAAACGTGCGCTCGTCATAGGGCTCTACGAGAGTTCCTCCGGAAAAGGGGTCGGTGTTGCGGTACTGCACTGCAAAGCTCTCGGCGTATCTGCGCTTGTCCGCGGTCATCTCACCGTAGGCGGGAAGCAGGGTATAATCATAAACGTCTTCCAGGGACCGGGTTTTATAGACCGTGCCCCGTATGAAAGTGAGGTCCCGGACAGACAGCCCGCTGTCCAGGGCATCAGCGATTTCCACAATGCTCCGTTCACCCATGCCGTACATTAGAAGATCGGCCTGAGAGTCCAGCAGAATGGAGCGCTTTAATCTGTCTGACCAGTAGTCATAGTGGGCAAGCCGCCGGAGGGATGCCTCAATTCCTCCGATGAGGATGGGAATGTCCCGATAGCTCCGGCGAATCAGATTACAGTAGACCACTGTGGCATAATCCGGCCGGAGGCCCATTTTTCCGCCGGGGGAGAAATAGTCATAGCTTCTCCTGCGCTTGGAGACAGTGTAGTGATTTACCATGGGATCCATATTGCCGCCCATGACCAGAAAGCCCAGGCGGGGGGTACCAAGGACCCGGATGCTCTCCGGATCCTTCCAGTCAGGCTGCGGAATGATGCCCACACGGTAGCCGCGGGATTCCAGCACACGACTGATAATGGCATGTCCGAAGGTAGGGTGATCCACATAGGCATCACCGATGATGTAGACGAAGTCGCACTGATCCCAGCCCCGAGCTTCCATGTCTGCCCGGGAGACCGGCAGAAAGTCCGCCATGTCCGCACCTCCATCCCGAAGTCTTTTCAGCTTACTATATCAGATACACATGGAAAAGTCCAGAAAAAGCGGCCTGTTCAGGGATTCCCGCACAGAAAAGGTGAGCAGATTTCCTGCTCACCTGAATCTTTTACCGCCCGATCCCGAAAAAGAACACTGCCAGCATTCCGGGCCCCACATGAGCACCGGTAAGTGGTTCATGCATGGACAGGATCAGTTCCTTTGGGTTCGCTATTTCCCGAATACGCTGGGCGAGAGCCTGCGCTTCTCCAAGACAGTCCCCGTGTGAAATGGCCACCCTCTGCTTTGCCGCATCCACCACGCGTTTGGCGTACACAGCGGCAAGTTCATCAATGGCTTTTTTCCGCCCGCGGATCTTGCCGCAGACAACGATGTGGCCGTCCTCATCGCCCCTTAGCATTGGCTTGATCTGAAGCATGGTGCCGATAGCAGCAGCAGCACCGGAGAGACGTCCGGTGCGCCGAAGAAACTGGAGGTCGTCCACGGTGAAGTACTCGCAGAGATTATCCACGTCGTAGTCCAGCTTTGCCGCGGCCTGTGCTGCGGTCAACCCCGCATCCCGGTAATCCGCAGCACGCAGAGCCAGAATTCCGGTGCCGAGTCCGGCGCCCTTGGAGTCTACCACGCGGATGATCCGTTCAGGGAATTCTTCCAGAAGCATCTCTGCCGCAATCCGGGCGGACTGCACCGTGCCTGTAATGCCGGAGGAAATCCCAACGTACATAACATCACGCCCTGACGCGAGTTCGGGGCGAAAAGCTTCGCAGAAAGAATCCGAGTTGATCAGAGATGTTTTGACAGACATGCCCGCCTTCAGCCTGGAATAGAAGCTGTGGCCGTCAAAGCCGTCCGGATATCTGGGACTCTGCGATTGCACACCGTCGATCTCCATGGGAAAGGAGATTACACGGATGTCATGGGCGGCGAGCCGACGGGCAGGCAAGTTGCTCCCGGAATCAACAAGTAGTGTAAAAGCCATATAATCACCTGCGATATGATAATTGATATTATATTACATCGGTTTAACCTCTACGTCAAGTGCATGTGCAGAGAACAGCGGTTTGTCCGGGACTTCGTGATTATTCACAAATATAAAAGTGGCAGGTTTATTCTTCGGATTACTGCTTGACTTTGACCTGGGTACGTGACAAAATATAGTGGTATGCAGAGCTGCCGACACAAGATGTTGTGTGCCTTTTAGGCGATAGTGCAGGGAAAAAGGAGAGAGAACGATGATTCGCAGCATTATCAAACGGGATGGCCGAGTAGTGCTATATGACCAGAATAAAATAGCCGCTGCGATTCTCAAAGCCCTGGAAGCAGCCGGAGAAGGCGATGCATCCGATGCGGCCCGCATCGCCAACCATGTGCAGCGGGAACTGGAGCGGGAGTTCCGGAACACGTCCCCTGATATCGAGACCATTCAGGACAAAGTGGAAAAGCAGCTGATGAATCATGGATTCTCAGACGCAGCCAAGGCATATATTCTGTACCGTGCCACCAGAACAAGAGCAAGAGAAGCCAATACCAGCCTGATGAAGACCATCGACGAGATCACCCGGACCGATGCCCGGTCCAGTGATTTAAAGAGGGACAATGCAAACATTGACGGCAACACTGCCATGGGCGCCATGCTCCAGATCGGTTCCGCCGGTGCCAAGGCATATAATGAGATGTATCTGCTCCGCCCGGAACATGCCAAGGCCTACCGGGAAGGATGGATCCACATCCACGATTTTGATTTCTATTCCCTTACCACTACCTGCTGCCAGATCGATATTCTGAAACTGTTTCACGGTGGATTCTCGACAGGCCACGGGTATCTGCGGGAACCCCAGAGCATTGAGAGCTATGCGGCTCTGGCAGCCATCGCCATCCAGTCCAACCAGAATGATCAGCACGGAGGACAGTCCATTCCGAACTTTGACTATGCAATGGCGGAGGGGATTGCCAAGACCTACCGGAGAAATTATGCACAGATTCTGGCGGAGATTCTGGAAATCCGGCTGGAATTGGAGGATGTCGAAAGGCCCGTGGCTGATGCCATTTCCATTGCGGAAGTCGTCACCGGCGAGACAGCACGGCTTGAAAATGCGGAAGCTTTTGACCGGGCGGTGGCGTCCGCTCTGTGCGGTTCTATCCAGATAACCGGGAAGGAGGCGGCGAGGCTTATCGCGCGTACCAGACAGCGTGCCTGGAAACGGACAGACCGATCCGCCTATCAGGCGATGGAGGGACTGGTGCACAATCTCAACACCATGAATTCCCGGGCAGGAGCCCAGACACCGTTTTCCTCTATCAATTACGGTACGGACGTCAGTCCGGAGGGCAGAATGGTCATCCGGAATATCCTGATGGCTCTGGATGCCGGATTGGGCCATGGGGAAACCTGTATTTTCCCAATCCATATTTTTAAGGTCAAGGAAGGGGTCAATTACAACTCCGAGGATCCCAACTACGATCTGTTCCGGCTGAGCTGCAAGGTCAGTGCCCGTCGGCTTTTTCCCAACTACACCTTCCTGGATTCCCCCTTTAATCTGCAGTACTATCGGGCAGGGCACCCGGAGACGGAGGTGGCCACCATGGGCTGCCGGACCAGGGTTATGGGGAATGTCTATGATCCCACCCGGGAGATTGCCTACTCACGCGGGAATCTGTCCTTTACATCCATCAATCTGCCCCGGCTTGCCATTGAGAGCAAGGGAGACGAGGGAGCGTTCTACGAGAGACTTCAGGAGATGCTGGAACTTTCGGCACGGCAGTTGCTGGACCGGTTTGAAATCCAGGCGGACAAATCCGTTTATAACTTCCCGTTCCTGATGGGGCAGGGAATCTGGCTTGATTCGGATAAACTGGGCCCTGCGGACTGCATCCGGGAAGTCCTGAAGCACGGCACTCTGTCCATCGGATTCATTGGGCTGGCAGAGACTCTTACAGCCCTCTACGGCAAGCATCACGGCGAGAGTGAGGAAATGCAGCAGAAGGGGTTGGAGATCGTCCGGTTCATGCGGGAGTACTGTGACCGGAAGTCTCAGGAACTAAAAATGAATTTCACGCTGCTGGCCACTCCGGCCGAGGGACTGGCGGGAAGGTTTATCCGCCTGGATCAGCAGCGCTACGGCAGGATCCCCGGTGTAACGGACCGGGAATACTACACCAACAGCTTCCATATTCCTGTATGGTTTCCCATCACCGCTTATGACAAGATCCGTCTGGAAGGCCCCTACCATGCTCTGTGCAACGCCGGCCACATCAGTTATGTGGAACTGGACGGTGATACTGCAAAGAATGTTGAGGCTTTTGAAGCTGTAGTCCGATGGATGCATGACTGTCAGGTGGGTTATGGTTCCATCAATCATCCCGTGGACAGGGATCCTGTATGCGGATACGTAGGTGTGATTGGCGATGTATGCCCCCGCTGCGGCCGGCGGGAGGGGGAGGAAATCCCACCGGAAAAGCTGATGGATCTGAAAAAACGCTTTCCTGATATGCCTGCATTCCAGGGGATCGAATGAGAAGGAGGAGAAGTCATGAAAGAGATGGATCGGAGTGAGAAAATGGGGAAGGGCGTTGGCTTTGAACGCATTCGCCGGATCACTGGCTACCTTGTGGGAACTATGGACAAGTGGAACGATGCGAAACGCGCTGAAGAGCGGGACCGAGTCAAGCACGGTCTGACCAGAGAATAATGGATCGCATCGGGCAGAGCTGAAGGAAAACTGCACCCGGATGCCAGAGCCCGCAGCAGGTTAAGCACCTGCCTGCGGGCTGAATTACCGGTGAAAAATGAGAAGAGGAGAAACTCGCTATTGTGACGGACGGGAAACTGTGCTATAATAAATCGATTTCAAGCGCTGGGAGGCAGAATGTATTGAAACTTCGGAATCTCATTGACATCGAGGACCTGAGCCTGGAGGAGTGGAACGAACTGTACGGGCTGGCCAGTCAGATCATCGCACATCCCAAGGATTATGCGGATGCGCTTCGTGGTGATGTGATGGCCAGCCTGTTTTTTGAACCATCCACCCGGACTAATTTCTCCTTCCAGACAGCTATGCTGCGCCTGGGCGGAAGTGTGTTTGGCTTCGCGGACCCCAGCTCCTCATCCACTGCCAAGGGCGAAACCCTGAAAGACACAGTGAAGATGGTGGGAAGCTATGCAGACGTGATTGTCATGCGTTCCCCCAAGGAGGGAGCGGCCAAGGCGGCCAGCCTGTACTCTGAGGTACCGGTGGTGAATGCCGGGGACGGAGGACATATGCATCCTACCCAGACGCTTACCGACCTGACCACCATTGCCTCCCTGCGGGGCGGTATCGGTAATCTGAATGTGGGCCTCTGCGGTGACCTGAAAAACGGCAGGACCGTGCATTCTCTTATCAAGGCTCTGGCCAAATTCCCCGGTATCCGGTTCTTCCTCATTGCACCGAGGGATCTGGCAATCCCCGGATATATGGTGGAATTCATGCGGGAGCATCAAATGCCCTTCGTTGAGGTTACCAATCTGGAGGCTACCATGCCCCAGCTGGACGTATTGTATATGACACGCATTCAGAGGGAACGGTTTACAGACCCTCTGGAATATGACCGGCTCAAAGGCGTATATGTGCTGACCCGGGCAAAGCTGAACCGCGCCAAGTCTGATCTTCTAATCATGCATCCGCTGCCCCGGGTGGACGAGATCGCGCAGAACGTGGATGATGATCCGCGGGCGGTATACTTCGAGCAGGCACGATACGGCATGTTTGCGCGGATGGCGTTGCTGATGAAAATGGTGGAGCAGGGAAGACGAACACCGGAACCACAGGAAATCGGTGAAAAGCCTCTGTGCCACAATAAAAACTGCATTACCCAGACAGAACTGTATCTGCCGAATCTTACAAAGACGATTGGCGGAAAGACGTGCTGTGCCTTCTGTGACAAGGAGATTTGAAAGGGGTAAAACTGGTGAAAAGAAGCTTTCGGGAAAATGCGCTGCGTGCGGTCATACTGCTGGTCGGACTGGCCATCGCCCATCTGGGAGTAACGCTGTTTATTCTGAGCGATCTGGGATCGGATCCGTTCAATGTGCTGGTTCAGGGACTGTTCCGCACACTGTCACGGATAACAGGCTGGGATGTGCTGACCCATGGACGGGTACATATCGCGGTCAGCCTGCTGATTATCTTTGTCCTGCTGGTGGTGGATCGCAGCTACGTTAAGCTGGGCACGGTGCTGTGCATGGTTTGCGGCGGTCCCATCATTGACGGGTACACGCTGCTGCTGGGGCCGGTTTTCGCCCGGCTGGAAAGCATGCCGGCACGGATTGCACTGCTGGCTCTTGGTTGTGTAATCCTTGCATATGGCATGACGGTGGTAATCAAGTCGGATGCGGGTACAGGTCCCAACGATCTAGTGGCAGTGGTGCTGAGCGACAAGATCAAGAAGCCCTTCAGCATTGTCCGGATCGTGGTGGATGTCTGTTTCGTGGTGGCCGGCTGGCTGCTTGGCGGTGTATTTGGTGTGGGAACTATTATCTGTGCCGCACTGGTAGGCCCGGTGGCCGGACTGTTCCTGCCGGTTAACGAGCGGCTTGTGACACGGATTCTGAAGAAGCTGCTGTGAGGAGAGAGCAATGGAAGTCTGTCTGAAACGGGGAGAGGAACTGGATATTCTCCGGGGTGATCTCTGGATCTACGACAACGAGATCGACTGGTATACCGATACCTGTGAAAATGGCTGCGTGGTCGATGTGCTGGACAGCCGCCGCCGGTTTGTGGCCAGAGGCTTCTTCAATGCAGATTCGAAGATTGTGGTGCGCGTGCTGACACGGAACCGGGAGGAACAGATTGACCGGGAGTTCTTCCGCAGCCGGATCGAGACGGCGTGGCGATACCGGGAATCCATCGGGCTGATCAATGCCTGCCGGGTGGTGTTCGGGGATTCCGACGGGCTGCCGGGTCTGACCGTGGACAAGTTCGGAGAATACCTCTCCTTCCAGATCGTGTCACTGGGCATGGAGATGTTCAAGCAGGATATTATTGAGATCCTGGTGGAACTGCTTCATCCGCTGGGAATTTACGAGAGGGATGATCTGCAGATCCGGGAAAAGGAGGGCCTGCCGCAGTTCACGGGCTGTGTCTGGGGATCGGTGCCGGAGGAGACGGAGATCCGGGAGCATGATGCCAGAATGCTGGTGAATATCCCGGGCGGCCAGAAGACAGGGCACTTTCTGGATCAGCAGGAGAACCGTGGAGTATTAAGAGATTATGTCAATCAGAAGAGCGTGCTGGATCTATGCTGCTGCACCGGGGGCTTCTCCGTTCACGCCGGGTTATACGGCGCCGCAGCTGTGGATGCGGTGGATGTGTCAGAGAACGCGCTGGAACTGGTACGCAGGAACGCCGCCCTGAACAATGTGGATTGTATCAGCACGATCTGCGCCAATGTATTTGACGCAGTTCACGATATGGTGGATGAAGGGCGGAAGTATGATGTAGTAATTCTGGATCCGCCTGCTTTTGCCAAATCCAGGCGTGCGCTGGACAGTGCCTATAAAGGCTATAAAGAACTGAACTACCGCTGTATGAAGCTGGTGGAGAGTGGCGGATTTATGTTAACCTTTTCGTGCAGCCGTTTTATGACACGGGAGCTGTTTCTCAAAATGCTGCAGGAGGCGGCAGCGGACAGCGGCAGAAAGGTGAGACTGATTCGTGAGCTGATGCAGTCCCGGGACCATCCTGCGGCCATCGGGGAACCGTCCGCACTGTATCTGAAGGGCTGGATTCTGAGCGTGCTGTAAGTTTTTCACAGTTATACTGCAGGTTTTGCAAAAAAATCTTGACAAACCAAAATGTGCATGATACTATTTTAAGGCTGACAATCAGCGATACGCGGGTGTAGTTCAATGGCTAGAATCCCAGCCTTCCAAGCTGGTCGTGTGGGTTCGATTCCCATCACCCGCTCCATTCCGTGCGATGGTCCCACCGCTTCTGCGGTGGGATACACGTACCTTAATCCACGTGAGACCGCATCTGCAATGCGGTGGTACACGCACGAACGAACCAAGCCATCTGCGCCAATAGCTCAGTTGGATAGAGCAACTGCCTTCTAAGCAGTAGGTCGGGGGTTCGAGTCCCTCTTGGCGTACCAAGGCAGCCTCCACCGGCTGCGCGGCACAGGAAAGAGATATGGTGGGTGTAGCTCAGTTGGTTAGAGCGCCAGATTGTGGCTCTGGAGGCCGTCGGTTCGACTCCGATCACTCACCCCACTCTCTTATACTACCGCTTAGCGATCTAGGGGAGTAGCCAAGCGGTTAAGGCACGGGACTTTGACTCCCGCATCGTGGGTTCGATTCCCGCCTCCCCTGCCATTCTGATGGGCTCCGGCTTTGCCGGAGCACGCGTATTTTTAATGACCCGCTAGCTCAGTCGGCAGAGCACCTGCCTTTTAAGCAGGGTGTCCGGAGTTCGAATCTCCGGCGGGTCACCATGTCATGCAGAACCCGGCTTCGGAATATCCGAAGCCGGGTTTTTTGTTGAAATGCAGCATGTCACTCCACAAGCGGCTTTCGCTGTTTCCAACGCCCCGAAAGAAAGTAGGGGAACACTACCACGAAGAACATGTAGCCTGCAATGGCGCTGCCGTACCAGTATCCGTGGACACCCATTCCCAGCACCTTGCCCATAAGCACAGCCAGACCGATGCGCACCACCACACCGTCCATAATGCCCATGACGAAATTCATGCCCGCGAAACCGATGCCGTTGATGAGGGCGCTGGTGGGCGTCCGGGTGGCGGCACCAAAGAAATTCAGCACAATCATTAGAATGGATTCCATAGCTACGGCGAGGACTGCGGGATCATCGTCGAAGAGCCGGAAGATCGGAATGGGGAACAGGATGACAATGGCTGACAGCAGCGCGGCGAAGCCGACACCCAGAAGAAGGACATACCAGAACACCTGAGAAACCCGGTCATTGCGGCTGGCCCCGAAGTTCTGACCTGTCATGGTAGAACCGGCAGCCCGGAGGGATGCAGTGACAATGTTGCAGAGCTGGGAGATCTTGCTCGCCACACCGTTTACAGCCGAATAGATTACCCCGTAGACATTGATACAGGAACTCACATACATGACGGAAATACTGATGGCAGTGTTCTGGAGCGTGATAGGGATTCCCAGTTTCAGTAGAGAAAGCACAAAGCTTTTCCGCAGCCGACAGCTGCGCAACCTGAAATCGAAGCCGAAGGACTCTCGGCGCCGGTAGAGGAAGACCATGGAGACGACAAAGGAGAAGGACTGTCCGATGACGGTTGCCAGAGCAGCCCCTGTAGCTCGAAGGTGAAATACGCCAACAAAAAGCAGATCCAGAATCAGATTCAGTCCTGCGGAAACGGCTACGAAGATCAGCGGATGCCGGGAGTCACCCATGCCCTGCATAACATGGCTGACGGTGTTGTAACCGAAGACAAAGAACATTCCGGCACCGCAGACAGTGCAGTAGGATACCGCCTCAGAAAATGATTCGGGCGGGGTATTCATAAGCTGTGCGAACTGCTGGGGAAACAGCACGCTGACCGCTGTGACAACCAGACTCAATCCCAGAATAAAGGTGAAAAGATTGCCGATGATCCGGGACAGTCCTTCCCCCCGGGTACCCCTGCCGATGCTCTGGGCAATCAGGACCTGTCCGGCCTGAGCGAAACCCACCGCAATAAAAGTGAAAAAGTGCATGAATTCGCCGCCGATGGACACAGCGGACAGTCCTGCACTTCCCACGAACTGTCCCACGATGATCATGTCCACAATATTATAGAGAAACTGCAGGAAATTAGCCAGAATGAACGGTATGGAGAAACGGATCAGCTTTCCGGGCACACTGCCCACCGTCAGATCATTGATCATGGATTTAGCCATAGGATTCCCTTCCTGTACCTGCTTTTTCTTTTATTATAACACAGGTCTCTGGAAAAGGAAACGGACTGTCTGCCAAAACTGACCCCATAAAAAAATAAAAAACTGACACTTTTATAATTCCAGAATGGGTATATACTGAATAAAAAACATGATCGGAGGTATTTCTGATGAAACGGATCCTGACCATTCAGGACATCTCCTGCCTTGGGAAATGCTCCCTGACCGTTGCACTTCCCCTGCTCTCTGCCATGGGGGTGGAGACAGTGATCCTGCCTACAGCAGTACTGAGTACCCACACCATGTTCTCGGGGTTCACCTGCAAGGACCTTTCGGATCAGCTTGTGCCTATCACTGCTCACTGGAAGAAAGAGCAGATTACATTTGATGCGATCTATACCGGATATCTCGGCACAGAAGAGGAAATAGAAACGGTAAAGCAGATCATCCGGGACTTTGCCACGGAGGATACACTGGTATTTGTGGATCCGGCCATGGGCGACAACGGGAAGCTGTACCCTGCCTTCAACGAACACTACGCCCAAAAGAACGCCACACTCTGCGGTATGGCGGATGTAATCGTTCCCAATATCACCGAAGCCTGCTTCATGACAGGTCTGCCCTACCGGGAAGAATACGATGAAGCATATGTCCGGGAACTGCTGCAGGCGCTTACCGCTCTGGGCTGCCGTACGGCCATCCTTACAGGGGTTTCCCTGAAGGCGGGCAAAACCGGTGCCATGGGTTATGACAGCACCGACGGGACATATTTCATGTATCAGAATGACCGGATTCCCACCCAGTACCATGGCACCGGCGATATATTCTCCAGTGTGGCAGTGGGTGCACTTATGCGGGGCCTGAGCCGGGAGGATGCAATCCGGGTGGCAGCAGACTATACCGCCCGCACCATCGACGTGACACGCAGCAATCCCCAGGACCCCTGGTACGGTGTGGACTTTGAGGCTACAATCCCGGAACTGGTGGATACTCTGCGCAGCCTCACGGATGCGTAATCAGAAAAGATGACAGAAGAATGGGGCCGCTGCAGGACATGGTTTCTGCAGCGGCCTCCGCTTATAATCTTCCCGTGGGTATGAGGAAACTTCCCGTTGATGACAAAAGGGGAATCTGGTATAATACGGCAGAGAAAACAGAGAAGGAAGTGAAAACGTGGGTGCGGCAGACAGAATGACAGAGGGACCGATCTGGCGGCAGATTCTGATCTTTTCCATACCGCTGATTCTGGGCAATCTGCTTCAGCAGCTCTACAATACCGTGGATACCATCGTGGTGGGCCGCTTTCTGGGCAGCAATGCCCTGGCTGCCGTGGGCGGCAGTTCCCAGCTGATCTTCTTCCTCATATCCTTCTCCATGGGCGCCTCCATCGGAGCGGGTGTCCTGGTGTCTCAGACATTCGGAGCAGAAGACCGGGAAGGCATTCACCGGACAGTCCACAACGCCGTAGCTCTGGGGCTAATGGCAGGCGCCCTGATTACAGTCCTGGGTGTAGCGCTGGCGGGTCCGATTCTCAGACTCATGGGAACCCCGGAGGAGATACATCCTCAGGCGGTACAGTATATGCGGGTATATTTTGCCGGCAGTCTGTTTTCTGTATTCTACAATTTTGCCACCGGAATCCTCAACGCGGTGGGGAAGCCCAACAAGTCCCTTCAGTATCTGGCGGTTTCCGCCCTGACAAACACTGTACTTGATATCCTGCTGGTGGCAGTGCTGGGTATGGGCGTGGAGGGAGCAGCCCTCGCCACTGTAATCAGCCAGGCAGCAGCCTGCATTTGTATTGTGCACTACCTGACCACTGCAGATGCGGAATACCGGGTTACGCTGCGGGAGGTACGTCCGGACGCCGCAACCATTGGGCAGATGCTGAAGATTGGCCTGCCCACAGGCCTTCAGAATACGCTGATGTCCCTTTCCAACGTGGTGATCCAGTCTGCCATCAACAGCTTTGGCCCCACGCTGATGGCAGCCCATGCCGCGTATATGAAACTGGATGGATTCAATATCCTGCCTGTCATCAGCTTTGGCAATGCCATTACCACCTTCGTGGGGCAGAATATCGGAGCCAGAAAACCGGAGCGGGTACGGACAGGTCTGCGTGTGACACTGGCCATGGGAATCGGCTACGTAATCGTCACAGGGTCTCTGATCCTGCTGTTCGGCAGGCCGCTGATGCGGATTTTCGTGGAAGAGGAGCCCGTTATCGAGCTGGGGCTCTACATCATGAGATTCTTCTGCCCCTTCTTTGCTCTTAATACCGCCATGCACATCATGTCCAGCGCCGTGCGGGGCACAGGCCGGACTATTCCTCCCATGGTGATCATGCTGTTCTTCCTGTGCGCTTTCCGGATAATCTGGGTCAATGTGACTCTGCCGCTCTTCGGCCAGATGTTCTGGGTGTTTGTTTCCTACCCGGTATCCTGGGTGCTGACGGATCTGGCGCTGATTCTGTATATCCGCCGGAGTCGGTGGCTGGAGATTGAAAACGGATTACAGTGACATACTCCCCGGACTGAAATCCGAGGTTTTCCCGTTCATGTTCGATAAGAAAACCGGCTGCTGCAAATTGTTTTGCAGCAGCCGGTTGTGCATTATAAGCCTGGATCAGGCAGGATCCAGCTGGGCTCCCAGCACATCCGCCAGAGAGGTATCCTTCACAAAGGTGTCCGCACTGTACAGGAACAGCACATCTGTAACACCTGCGTTGAGAATAGAATCCAGAGTGCCGTAATAATAGCGCGGATCGATCATGATGATCCTTTCATACCCGGGAAGGAGAAACTGCACAAAGCAGTTTGCATAGGAATCCTTGAACAGCAGCAGGCTTTTTCCATTGTTGGCTGTAGTGCGTATCTCAACCTTGTCGTGGTTGCCGCCGAAGAACACAGTGTATTTGTCCTTGGCCTCCAGGGCGTCCTTTTTATAGATAGAGCAGACTTTCCCGCTGTCCTCGCCATAGGTCACATAGTATTTCAGATCGGGATCCTTCAGGCCGTAGACCTCTACGCTGTCACGCAGGGCATGACTGCCACTCCGGGAGGACAGGGTGCCCTCAAAATCCTCTGTTACCGTATAGACATCGAAAGAAGCGGGGGTCAGGTCCATGAGAGCTGCGTTGGCCTCATAGACGCGGTAGGCACCCAGTGAGGTCCAATGGTGGTCTGTTCTGTAATAGATCTCCTCGTCAGCATGGGCGGCAAGGACATCGCCTGCCTCCAGATAAACGATGCTGCCGGAAAGCTGATCCCGTACCATGCGGATATCCTGAAGCTGATCCCGTACCGGGGCATGCTTCGGAAGATCGTCTTTCAGAATCGCAGAAGCGCCGGGCACCAGCATCAGGCGCATGGCAAGATCCGGATGCTTTTCGGCAAAGGCGTTAACAGCTTCAACGGTACGCATGGTAGCTGCTTCATCCGGTGTCTCCGGAACGGAGAACAGCCGGTCACGGCCCAGATATACACTTCCGGATTCCTTGGCGCCGAGCCGCCGGATCTCCCACAGATGCATGGAGATCCAACTGTCCCTGGCCATGAACTGGTCGTTGTACCAGCTGTCGATCTCACTGAAAAAGCTGCCGTCGGCCAGCGCCGCGACGCTGAATGCGGGCCGCTGAGCCAGAGAACGGTTCTCCGTATCAGAGAATTCCCGGTCCTTTGCAATCCAGTTTGCCAGGCAGAAGACCACTACTGCAAGGACGAAGAGACCGAGAAGAAGCAGACTGTGCCGGGTCCGGTTTTGAGCGACCCACTGCCGCACGGTGATGCGGGGAGCGGCTGCTGAGGCAGACTCTTGAACCGATTTCTGAACCGTTTCCGCTGCGGTCTGGTTTTTTGTTTCTTCCAATGGGCGCGCCTCCCTTCGTCAGAACTGGAAATACAGGAATGAGGTGTATGTGGAACTGATCATGGATGCTACACACAGGATCAGGAGCACCGCATACAGGGCAGCTGAAACGTAAACTGCAGCTCCGCCCCTACGGTAGGTGAGATTCTGGTGGAGGCGCCGGACCAGAGGACCGGAGCCGATGATGGCAGCCACGATGAGCAGCCAGCTGCTGCCCAGATAATACCGGAAGGTTCCGTCAAACAGACCCAGGTGCCCCGCACCGAACATCTGGCCGATGTAGTGCACCATGCCGGACAGGGAACCGGAAAAGAACATCACCCATCCGAAGAAGGCCACCAGGCAGGTGGCAAAGATGCGAATGGGATCGGGGACCCGGTCCAGCCGGTCCTTAATGACAAACCGCTCCAGCATGGCAAAGGCGCCGTGCCAGAGGCCCCATGCGATGAAGTTCCAGGAGGCACCGTGCCACAGGCCGGTCAGAAGCCAGACCACCAGCAGATTCCGGAAGATTTTCGCTTTGGAGCAGCGGCTGCCGCCCAGCGGGATATACACATAATCCCGGAACCAGGCTCCCAGAGAGATGTGCCATCTCCTCCAGAACTCCGTAATGTTTCTGGAGCGGTAGGGATAGTCGAAGTTTTTCGCCAGATCAAAGCCCAGCATCTTCGCAAGGCCGATAGCCATGTCCGAGTAGCCACTGAAGTCGAAATACAGCTGGAGACTGTATAGAACCATGCCCAACCAGGCGGTGCCCACACTCATAGCATCCAGCCCGGATACAGCAGTGAAGACCGTACCCAGATTGTCTGCGATCAGTACCTTCTTGAACAGACCTACCAGGAACATGTTCAGACCGGCGCCAATCATGGCGGGCGGAGCCGACCGGGGTGACTCGATCTGCTCGGCCATATCCCGGTACTGGACGATGGGACCAGAGATGATCTTCGGGAAGAAGGTGGCATATACTGCGTACGAAAGCACATTCTTCTGGACCTCTGCCCGCCCCATGTATACATCCAGTATATAAGACAGCACAGTGAAGGTGTAAAAGCTCAGTCCCAGAGGAAGCGCAAGCTCCGGTGCTGACAGATTCAGTCCCGGAATCAGGTTCAGGGTGTCCAGCAGGAAGGCAAAGTATTTGAAATAGCCCAGCACCAGCAGGTCTGCCGCCACGGCAATGATCATGACTGCCCGGGCAAAGCCTGTCCGGCCTGCCTCCCGATAGGCTGAGATCTGCAGCCCGCTGACATAGTTAAAGGCCATGCTCAGCAGCAGAAGAATCAGATACACGGGATTCCCCCAGGCGTAGAAAACCAGACTCAGGATTACGAGGGGGATGTTCCGCAGTTTTTTCGGGAACACGTAATACAGAATCAAACTGACCGGGAGAAACACAAACAGGAAAAACAGTGTGGAAAACGACATGTTTCGATCCTCTTTCTATAGTCCTTTTCTGGGATGGTGCGCTCATGGCGCACTTGCATCCTCCGCAAATCCGACGGTACCGCCGGAGCTGTCCAGGCCAAGCTCTGCATCATACATGGCCATGATCATGTGCTCGCTCCAGACACGGTAGAATTCTGCGTTAAAGTGGATGCCGTCATCCACCCAATACTGTGAAAAGTCGGTAATATCGTCACAGGGAACGTAGTAGAATCCGGTGCCCTGGAGAATGTCCTCAAGAGCTTCCGTATAGGACTCGGTTTCCCGCCATTTTTTGCGCGGCTCATAGCTGTCAAAGGCAGGATCTGTACACGGGAAAATGGGATTAACAAAAATCTTAGCATCGGGACAGTGGGCCTGCAGATCCTGAAGCCGCTCCAGATAAAGCTTGGCAAAAGACTCCGGGGTCTCACAGCCCACCTGAAGCATGTCATCCAGTCCGTAGGTGAGGAAAATGTAGGAGGGGTTCAGGTCGTCCAGAGCAGGGTAGTGGGTAGGTATCTCATCACTTCCGTCACCGTAGTGGCCCAGAATCCGGTTTTCATCCAGGGTTCCCAGAAAAGTGAATCCCACCGCCCGGGAGTCGCCCATGATGACATAGTCCTCAAACAGAGACCACACGGAGATCTCCCCGGAACGCAGCTGACGGAGCTTCTCATCCCGCTGGGCGATGAGCTCCTGAAGCCGGATCTGCTTCAGCGCCTCGTCCACAGAGGCGGGATCCTGCTGCTCCAGAGCCTGCAGATAGGCGGTTCCGGCCGATATGTCGGCTGCCGTTTCACCGTCTTTCCCGGGACGGCCACCGGCCATCCGGGCCAGAAGAATCAATGCCACCACTACAAGAACAAGAACCAGGATAACGGCACGTATTCGGTTTTTTTCCACGGCAGCAGGACCTCCTTCTCTATGGATTGCTGCCGGATCGGTCTGCTGCAGCAAATTCCGGAATATCCTCCGATGTATCGTCCTGGGGGATCTGGCTGTTGTAGGTTTCCGCAATCATGTTGGCAGCCCAGTAGCGATAGAATGCAGCGGCAAAATGAATGCCGTCAGGGGCCCAGAGGTCACGGTGCTGTTCAAACAGCCACTCATTGTCTACGTAGTAGCAGTTGTCGATCCCGTCACACATCTCCTTCACAGCCTGGGTGTACTCCGGAATGCGTACCAGACCGGGCCACTCCTCAAAAGCGGGATCTATGGCGGGAAGAATGGAATTGACATAGAATGCGGCGTCCGGCAGCGCCTGCCGAAGCTCTCCCAGCAGCTCCCTGTAATCAGCAACGTAGTCTTCCGGTTCGGGCCAGACACCGATGATAACGTCGTTGAGCCCGTAGCAAAGATAGACAGAGGAAGGGTGAAGCTTTTGAATCTCCGGGATATGATCCCGAAGAGCGTAAAGCTTGGCACCGCTTTCGGCCATGACTCGTTCCTCCGGAAGGAAGCCCCAGTATGAAAAGCCAACGGAACGGGAGTCACCCAGAAGGACGTAGTTGTCAAAGAGGGACCAGACATTGATTTCGCCGGCTTCAATCTGCCGGAGCCATTCATCCCGCATCTCCTGAATCTTCTGAGCGCGGAATTCCTGAAGCAGAGCATCAACTTCCGCGGGGTCTTGGGATTCCAGGGAGTCCAGATAGAGAACTCCTGCTACGGTTTTCAGCGGAGAACCGTCTGTCCCGGGCTTTTTTTCGCCCATATGACGCGCCACCAGTATCAGGATGACCACTGCTGCCGCCAGAATTAAGATGATGGAAAGCAGTTTTTTTCGCTGCATAACAAACCCTCAATCTGCATTGAATTACAGAGCGTCCAGAAACGCCTGGCGTACCGGCGCGGTATCATTGGCCACTACAAGCAGCAGGTAGTTGCCCTGAACCTCCACCACCCCGTGTTCCAACGTGGCATACTGTTCCGGTGCGTATCCTTCAAACACATCCATCTGGGACTGGATTCTGGCCCGCATTGCTGTCTCCACAGCTTCCTGCTGGGACAGGTCCTTGAGACGTACCACAAGAATCTCCTCTGCGCCCATGTTGGAGGAGGGGTAATAGAGCAGGACACCATCATATTCTGCCGGGTCAAGGCCGTACAGCCGGCGTACCATCTGGTTGTCTCCCTCAGTCATGCCGCTGAGGTCAGCAGCGCCCACCACGGCGTCCGATACCTGGCTGAAATCCGCTCTGCTCTCGGAACCCCGGGAAGAGATCTGCCAGAAGATGAAGAATGCAATCAGAATCAGAAAGATCCACTTGGCGGCGCTGAGCACCACGGTTTTCCATTGCTTGTCTGCCATAAATCCACCCTCAGTAAATACTGCCGATTTGAAGAAGCGCGCAGCCGGAGCCGCACGCGTCGTACAGCGCGCCTCCGGCTGTCCGGAGACACGGTTATCATTGCAATTATTATAACACAGCAGGGTCGGTTTGCAAGGTATTATTTGCCTTCTGCGGCTTTTTTTGCGGACATCGGCAAAGAAGGGAAAAACTGCTTGACTTTCAGCGGGGATGCTGCATAATTGACATGGATTGGCGGGGAGGAACTGCCGGAAGGAGAAGAAGACCATGGATATGCAGATCTACGTCATCCGTCATGGGGAGACGGCAATGAATCTGAAAAGCCGTCTGCAGGGGTGGCTGGATGAGCCACTCAATGAAAACGGTATGCTGGTGGCCTCCCTTACGGGAAAAGCGCTTAGAGAGGTTCGCTTTGAC
>JAEEGL013820689.1_pt1 | contig 27297 bp, 18 predicted proteins | sample 9134231 | NCBI WGS metagenome assembly JAEEGL01 (sample SAMN16246548, study PRJNA631951) | gut metagenome | biome: gut microbiome; feature: rumen; material: fiber-attached | host: Bos | place: Iran: Karaj | collected 2018-10
AGGAGTCTGGGCCGTGTCTCAGTCCCAATGTGGCCGATCAACCTCTCAGTTCGGCTACCGATCGATGTCTTGGTGGGCCGTTACCTCACCAACTAACTAATCGGACGCGAGTCCATCCTCAAGCGAATAAATCCTTTGATCGGAGAAACATGCGAATCTCCGATATGATGCGGTATTAGCACCGATTTCTCGATGTTGTTCCCCACTCAAGGGCAGGTTACTCACGTGTTACTCACCCGTCCGCCGCTAAGTTAAAAGTGGTGCAAACACCTCTCATAACTCCGCTCGACTTGCATGTGTTAGGCACGCCGCCAGCGTTCATCCTGAGCCAGGATCAAACTCTCAAAAAAATTCTTTGAGAGCCGTTTGGCTCTTTGTTTACTTTGTTTTCAACTCTATGAATTGAACTATTGGCTCGTATATAAAGTAGTAATTACTTTCTGCTCTTCTATTCAATTTTCAAGGTCCGTGGCCCCTCGCTCTCGCGAAGCGCTTGATTATATTATCACCTCACCCATACCCTGTCAAGCACATTTTTTGATTTTTCACACCTTTTTTTCAGGGTTTTGATTACGGTTCATTTACAGCCCTGAAAACAGCAAAAAGGAGACCGTTCTGATCTCCTTTTTGTATTAATGGAATTATTTACGCGCGCACATATTATAAAGGAGCACATCAGAAGCGTCCTCCGCCTCCGCCGCTGTGGCCGCCTCCTCCGCCACCGCTGAAGCCGCCGCCACCGCCACCTCCGCCGGACGACGAGGATGTGTGATAGACACGGGTGTTTTTGCGGACGAAAGTATCAGTAACTTCGATTGACCTGCTGTTCGGACGGTCGATGTACTGCTTCGACTTCGGAACCGGGTCGAGTTTAGGTCTGTGTGTGCAGAGAAGCGTAACACCGGCTGCAAGGATCAGCGGGATAATGATGCATGCACCGTAGGTAAGGATCAGTCCCGTGGAGTGATAATCCTTATCGGCGAGTTCACCGAAGATCCCGCGGATCGAAGTGTAATACTCCCCGTTACCCAGTTCCTTCCTGTATGCACCGAAGAGCCGGTTACATTCATCGCTGTCCACGGCGAAGTACGCCGTGCCGTATGTGTACAGCCAGAAATAGCGTCCGCCCGGAAAATCAAGTGTCAGATCGATCAGGATGCAGATACCGGAATTGTCCTGCATGGATGTGTGGATGCAGTACTTCTTATAAACATCTGCCGCATACTTCCTGCAGTCCGAATCGTCCGTTCCGTTCGGGTTATCACGCGTCGTGACAACGACAACATTGATGTCGTTATCGTCCTTCAACTTCTCTGCGGCATCTTCAAGATCCGCATACTCTTCACTCGAGAAGATCCCGGCGTCATCGATGATTTTTGTACGCTTCGGAGGGATACGGTTCATGAAGATAAAAGCCGCGACCGAGAGGATCACGATACCGGCAATGACCGCGAGCGCAACACCGGAAAGGGCGTTGAGCTCGCCCCAGAGGCTCTTCTTCGTATATTTGAGTTCATCGTTTTTCATCCGACAAACCCTCCCATGATCAGGCCGGCGATCAGGCGGGTCACCATGGCTGCGATCGCCAGGATAACGAAGAACAGGACTATCCTTTTCAATCTGCTGACAGGCGGGATGCCCGCAACTTCTCCGGTCTGTCCGTTCATGCAGAAATCATAAGACTTCCCGTGATAGTTATAGTGCAGGAACCATACCGGCATCATGGCATAGAACATCTTCGGCTCATAGATGACAGAGTTATCTCTCTGGATCTTCACACCGCGGTTGTACTTCTTAAACGACGGCACCATCTCCTCGGTGATGTAGCCCTTGAGCCTGCCGATAAGCCGCCCTTTCAGTTCATCACCGGTCTGGTCGTATCTCTCGGCAAAGAATCCCTGCATATACGCAGGATCGAAGTCTTTTACCGCCTTGAAATCAAAGGGCTCGATCGCCTCCATCAGCCGGTCGTCGATCCTTGAGGAACCATCAAGAGGGATATGTTTCCACGAAAGAAAACTCCTTCTTCTTAAGCTAAAGTAGGAGGTCGTCACCGTGGTCGTACTCCCCGTGGAATGGGAAGTCTCATGCACACCCTCTCCGGCCAGATCGACGTCACTTTCGACATCGTAGAGCCAGAACGGTACATAAAGACCGGTGAGCTTCTCGATATTCTTTTTGCTTACAAAGTCAAAAGGTGTCCAGCGTCCGCCCTTACACCAGTTGAAGAATTTCTTCTCCGCCTCTTCTTTTCCGTATTTGAAAGGAAGGATGAAGTCGGGTGAGAATTCTTCGGTCATGCGCTGGCTGATGATCGCCGGTGATCCGCAAAAAGCACAGAACGTCGCACTGGTGTGCGCATCGGTAACGACCTGCGCGCCGCAGGCATTACAGATGAACTGCACGCCCTGATCTCCGAGGCTTTTACGGATATGTTCTTCCGCATCTTTCTTATGGATACGCTGCCCGGCATCGCTGTCCTGCGGGGCTTCCGGAACGATCGTGTTCTTAAGCTGATCAGCGGTAAAACTGCTCATGCAGTATTCGCACACCATCAGCTGGCGGTCCGCGTCAAATATAAGATTGGCATTGCAATTCGGACACTTGATTGAATCAGCCATGAATTCTCTCCCTGCTTTCAGATAGCAGTATTTTACCATTATTCCCCGAAGGTTGCGATATCGGTCAGATATGCTACACTCATTTAAGAAAGAGGTAAGACATATGTTTTCGGCAATACAGAATATCGACTTTTACATTTTGGACTTTCTTCAGACGATGGCCCGCTCCACGTTCTGGGACCGCTTCTTCTCCATGTTCACATCGCTGGGCGACCCGTTTATGGTCATCTGCTATGCGGCGATCCTCCTTGTACTCACGAAGACGAGAAGAGACGGAATCATGGTCACTGCCGGATTGCTTACCGGTCTTCTTGTCGGAAATGTCATCCTGAAGAATATTGTGCAGAGATCCCGTCCCTGCTGGCTCCATCCCGAGGTCGAGCTTCTTATAAAGAATCCGAAGGACTACTCTTTCCCGTCCGGCCACACCATGAGCTTAACGATCCTTACCTTCATCCTGGTCTACAACCATCCGAAGCTTGCCTTCGGTCTGATCCCGGCCGCTCTTCTCATGGCGTATTCGCGGATATATCTGTATGTGCATTTCCCGAGCGACGTTCTCGCCGGCATCATTCTCGGACTTCTCATCGGTCTTCTGACCGTGAAGCTCACACCGAAAGTCGAGAAAAAGATCGAACTGAAAAAGAAGAGCAAGATGTTTACGCCTTCTGAAAAGCAGGATTGATCAGCCCTCGATCAGGGTTTTGATACGGCGCTCGATCTCATCGGCAGCCTCGGTCACCGTTATCTCGGAAGCGAGATACCTTGATGCTACATCACGCACGATCGCGAGCACATTTTCATCACGGATATAGCGGCGGAAAGGCTGCTTCAGCATCTCCTCATACCGGTCGAGCATCGTTTTTCCGTCATCCAGCTGCAGCTGATAAGTATCCCCGTCGATTCCATACACGTAGACGAAGACCGGCGAAGACAGATCATCCAGCTGGCTGGTATCGCGGAAAGCTTCGATATTGACAGGGATCGCATTCCGGGAATGATCCTCATAGCTGCCCAGTGAACCGAGCATCCTCTGCGCATTCGTGTCAAGAAGGTACTTAATGACTTCCCACGCATTTTCTTTCTGCGTCGAATAAGCTGCGATGCCTGCCGTGATCGGAGCATCAATGATCGGCGTGCATCCGGAAGATCCCGGATATCCGTACCACGCACTATTATCATAGAGGATATCGCACATCGCGTAGTCCGATAACGAGTTCACCGAGCCCGGGCAGAATGCAGCCTGCCCGCTGTATACATATCCGATGCAGTCAAAAGCAAACGGATCCAGCGCCTGCTCTGTCGGTTCGTTCTCCCCATAGTAGGAGCATCCGTTGTTATATACAGAGAACCTCAGAAGTTCGAGAAGTTCGATCAGAGAATTGTGGTCGATCGACACCTTGTTCTCCGCATAATTGATCCAGGTAGCGGTCTCGCCTTCGACAAGCATATTGAGGAGCATGTCCGTGGAGAAGCCCTTGAACACCTGTACCTCATCCGTCATAAAAGCACTGGACGAGGAGAAATCGTGATAGTTCATCTCGGTCTTTCCGTCTACATAGGTACGGTTGCCGATAAGCGCGCTGACCTGAAACTCCAGCGGGATCTGGTACAGTTTCCCGTTTGTCTCGAATGCGCGGAAAGCACTGTCGAAGTACTTGCTCCGGTCAATTCCGGAAGCCCCGTCGATATATGCATTGAGATCGGTAAGGTTACGGCTGTTATCCAGGATGCCGGTATCTCCTTTATAGAAAATAACATCCGGTCCGGTTCCTGACTCGACCTGCGTCACCAGATTCTCAAGTGCTTTTTTCTCATAGATATCCGATTCAGAATAAAACTCGTTGTAGCGGAAGTCCGCATAGTCATACACCTTGATCCAGAGATCGTTGGACGTATTGCGGTTGTAATCGGCAATACTCTTCATCAGGACACTGTCGGTGATGCCGACGCCGCCGACCCAGATCACATCCTGATCGGCGTGAGGATTCTGCGAAGAAGGCTCGACCTTGACCAGATACGCTTCACTTCCGTTATTCGTTGCACGGACAGATGCGATGCAGATCTCCGTCTTCGAATCGTCCGGAACCGTAGCCGAAGTCTCTGAAACATCTTCCGAAGACGATGTCTGTGAAACCGACGTTTCTTCAATATAATCTTCCTGTTCAGTATCCGCGTCTCTGGGAGCGTCCGGTACGGCGATCTGCGGATCATCGACATCGGGAGCCTCAGAGGGCTGCACAGCAGCATGTGATCCGAGAGGAGACTGATCCTGCTTCGGAAGCATGGTCACCGTCTGAGACAGTTCACCTTCACTTATGACCTTGATTACTCCGTAAAGAAGGACAGATCTGTCGATATCGGTCTGATTCCAGTCCAGAAGACGGCTGAATTCGCCGGTCGTCAGGTCAAGTTTGCCCAGTGCATTTCGCGTCGCGGAATAAAGACGGCTGTCATTCTGATACAGTTTCATGCCGGACAGACTGTCCGCATTCTTCTGCACCGGTTCCGTGTAGAAAAGACCATTATCGCTGATCAGGATCCGGTGAAGGGTGCCGGTCTCAGCAATAGTGTCTGAGCGGATGATCACCTGCAGATAATAGGCACCATCCTCCTCAAGGATCCCCCGGACGACCTTGGTGGTATCCAGATGGGTTCCCTTAAGGATCTCCCAGTTCTGATCGAGCTGAAGGAGGAAATTATTCATCGCAACGATCGTTCCGAACTGTGAAGATGTCGCCACACCGACCGTACTGCATTCATCGCCGCGCATGATCAGTTTCGGTTCGGTGATCACATTGCCCTGCGTATCAAAGCGGACCAGATAGGCACTTAAGTCCCAGCATTCATCTACTTCATCATATCGGGTATATGCGGCCACGATGTTGCCGTTACTATCTTCCGTGAAACAGGCATCCTGGGGAATACCATCAACACCGAGACGGCCGACACACTTTCCGTCCAGATCATAGATCGCCCAGATATTCTCATTGACCGTATCCGCGCCCCAGGGTGTATCGCCGAACGAATAATAGATCGGCACCAGAACACGGTTGCCGACAATGGCCGGCTCACTGACACTCTGATAGACGGTTTTCTCACCTGCATGTTCCGGGAGTTCCGGCGGTACAAGCGCAATCTGACGGGAGTGGTAGAATGTCTCACCGGCAACCGGCTCGGGTTCAGTGACTTCCGTGGACTCCGTCTGCACCTTCTTAACAAATGTTGATGACGCCGGCGGCTCGGAGTGGGCACGCTGAGCGCAGCCGGACAGGAGCGCAGCCGCCATGACAAAAGAGAAGATTTTCAGTTGTAGTGCTTTTCGACTCGGCAAGATGTCATTTTTCCTTTCTTTTTATGGTGAAATCCGCCATCGTATATTAGGAATTGTATCTCATAACGCCTGTAATTAAGTGACAAAAATGAAATTGTATTATATAATCGCATCGGTTGAAGTTTTTCTGTAAAAGAAACGTCTTATTTCGCAGATACCTTTAAGGATCTGACGGAGACGGGACACGGAAAGGCGGACACCGCGTAATTGTATCCCCGGCTTATTGGGGAATAATAACAAAGGAGGGGTTTGCTATGAAGAGACAAACTCAGAAAACTAAAACTATTGCATTGATGGGTATTTTAATTGCGATCATGCTTCTCATGTCGTTCACACCCATCGGGTACTTCAAGTACGGTACCGTTTCCATCTCACTTCTCATGATTCCGGTAGCTATCGGCGCAGTCGCTCTCGGTCCCTGGGCCGGCGCGGTCCTCGGCGGTGTATTTGGTATCACTTCTTTTGCCCAGTGCTTCGGCGGTGATGCTTTCGGTACATTCCTGATGGACATCAACCCCTTTGCTACATTCCTGATGTGCATCGTTGCCCGTATTCTGGCAGGTCTCTGCGCAGGTCTCGTTGCCGCTGCCTTCAGAAACAGAAAGAATATAATCACCCGCTTTGTCGGATATTTCGTGACCGGTCTTTCTGCGGCACTCTTTAACACGCTCTTCTTCATGGGCACGCTTCTGCTTTTCTTCTGGAACAGCCAGACATTCATTGACGCGGTTAACGAGTGGGGATTCAAGACAGAGAACATTCTCCTTTTCTTCTTCGCATTCGTCGGTATCAACTGCGTCTTCGAGCTGATCGTTACCTGCATCGTAACCGGTGCCATCGGCAAGGCTCTCGAGAAGGCCAGCCTGATCGCTAAGATCGACCGTGTCTTCGGCAAGCTTGACGAAAGCATCGTCTCCGGTGCAGAAGAAGCTGCAGAAGAAGCAAAAGAAGCTGTAAACAGTGCTGCAGAGAAAGCAGAAGAAGCAGCTGAGTAACAACTAAGAAGGGCAAGTGCTTTGGCCGGAGAAACAGAAGGAACGATTCACAGGAACAACCACTACTTAAGGAGAAACACTTATGATACTGGCTGTAGATATCGGAAATACCCACATTCTTCTCGGAGGCTTCGATGATAAGGGGATCCTCTTCACCGAGCTTCTGACAACAAACAGACACGCCACGGATCTGGAGTATGCTGCGCTCATCGAGACGGCGCTCCGGGTAAACCGTCTGGACTTCACGACAGTCGACGGCGCGATCGTATCGTCCGTTGTTCCTTCCGTTACCAGTGTCATCCGCACGGCCATCGAGCGGTTCACGGGAGTCACTCCCCTGATCGTCGGTCCGGGCGTGAAGACCGGATTAAAGATTAAGACGGATAACCCCGCACAGGTCGGATCGGATCTGATCATGGCCGCGGTGGCCGGTATCCGTGAATACAAGGTTCCTCAGATCAGTGTCTATATGGGCACTGCGACCGCTTTCTCACTTATTGATGAAACGAAGACCTTCGTCGGGACGTCCATTGGCGCCGGCATGGGCGTCGCCGCAGACGCACTGTGTGATCGGACCTCCCAGCTACCGAGCGTCGCCTTTGAGACCCCGAAGAAGGTCATCGGAACCAACACCATCGACAGCATGAAGAGCGGTCTGATGTACCAGACGGCCTCCGCGATCGACGGCATGATCGACCGCATCGAGGAAGAGTACGGCCAGAAGTGCACCATCGTTGCCACCGGCCGTTACGCCGCTACCGTTGTCCCGCTCTGCCACCACACGATCCACTGTGACCCGGATCTCATCCTCAAGGGTCTCATGGAAGTGTACCGGAAGAACGCGTAAAGACAGGTGCTTTTCAAACCGAGATCAAAACAATTCAAACGCAATTCTATGACGGGATCGGAGTTCGCTCCGGTTCCGTCTTTTTGTCGGCATATGTCGAAATATTGTTTTTTCAAAAAACGACGTAAAAACACCGGGCATCCCTCTTCGGAACACCCGGTGTGATTGTTTCTTTTAGAAAAGCACTCGTGCCTGATCAGTCCTGATTCTCGTATGCGACCAGGTACTCCTCGCCGTACATCTTACGGAGTTTCGGCTTCTCGATCTTACCTGTGGCATTTCTGAGTACCGGAGCGAAGATGATCTTTCTCGGTCTCTTATAGCGAGGCATCTGCAGGCAGAAGTCGTTAACTTCTTCTTCTGTCATGGTCATACCTTCCTTGACCTCGATGATCGCACCGGCGATCTCGCCCTGACGCTTGTCCGGAAGACCGATAACGGCAACGTCCTTGATTTTGTCATTCTTCATGATGAAGTCTTCGATCTCAACCGGATAGAGATTCTCACCACCGGAGATGATGACGTCCTTCTTACGGTCTACAAGATAGATGAAACCATCCTCGTCCTGACGGCCCATATCACCGGTCAGTAGCCAGCCGTCCTTAAGGACTTCTGCTGTTGCTTCCGGATTATTGTAATAGCACTCCATGACGCCGTTGCCCTTGACACAGAGCTCTCCGACTTCACCCTGCTTGACGATATTTCCGTTCTCGTCGATGATCTTACACTCCCAGCCATAGCCCGGGATACCGATCGCGCCGACCTTCTCGACATTCTCGACACCGAGGTGTACGCAGCCGGGTCCGATAGACTCGGAAAGACCGTAGTTCGTGTCATACTGGTGGTTCGGGAAGTAAGCGAGCCATCTCTTGATCAGGGACTTCGGAACCGGCTGGGCGCCGATATGCATCAGTCTCCACTGATCGAGCTTATAATCTTCAAGTTTTACGTCGCCGCGATCGAGGGCATCGAGGATATCCTGAGCCCACGGAACCAGCAGCCATACGATCGTACAGTGCTCGGAAGATACTGCATCGAGGATATACTTCGGCTTCGTACCACGGAGAAGTACCGCGCGGGAACCGGAAACCAGAGATCCCATCCAGTGCATTTTTGCGCCGGTGTGATAAAGCGGCGGGATGCAGAGGAAGCAGTCCTCACGGCATGTGGAGTGATGCTTCTGCTCAACAGTAGCTGCATGGGAAAGACTTCTGTGACGATGCAGGATCGCCTTCGGGAAACCGGTCGTACCGGAGCTGAAATAGATCGCACCGAAGTCGTCATCCGTGATCGGGATGTTCGGACGGGTGCTGGAATAGTCGCCTGTGATAAGGCGGTAATCTTCTGCGAAAGACGGGCACTGCTCACCGACATAGATAAGTGCGCGGTTCTTGTGAAGTGCCGGTTCAATATTCTCGATACGGGAGATGAACTCCGGACCGAAGAACAGGATATCGAGTTCTGCCAGGTTCGAGCAGTAGAGGATCTCATCGGATGTATAACGGAAATTCAGCGGTACTGCAAGCGCTCCGGTCTTCAGAATACCGAAATAGATCGGGAGCCACTCAAGGCAGTTCATCATGAGGATACCGATCTTGTTGCCCTTCTTGATACCGCGGGAAAGAAGCATATTCGCCAGACGGTTTGCCTTCTCATCGAAGACCTTCCATGAGATCTGACGGCGGTACGCCTGTGTTTTTGTGGGCTGGATCAGTTCAAATTCTTTCCAGGTGATACGCGCTGTCTCCTGCTGTTCCGGATTTAATTCCACCAGCGCGACCTCGTCACCGTAGAGATCTGCATTTCTCTCAAGATATTCAGTAATAGGCATATTCTGTTTCCTCCTACATTTACTACCAATACTACAAGCGAAAAACACGCCTCTATGAGTATAACAGGATTAATTGAAAAAAGCACCCCGACATTGTCTAGTTCCTTGCGAAAAGCACAGTTACCCGACTTTTGTTTCCGATTCTTCAGAATAGTCTTCCACGGCCACGTTTTTTGATGCCCGCTTTCTGTTTCTGTATCCTTCTCTCCTGAAGCGCATATCCGACGATCAGGATGATGATCGTGATAAAGATGCAGCTGTAAAAGGAGATGCCTCGCGAAAACAGTGCGAGGTTCGCGGTACTGGCGATATCGTCGATCTGGCAAAGTCCGCTCAGCAGAAGATAATCGGCAACGCCCATGCCGCCCGGGACCGGAAGGCTGTAAACACCGACGAGAACGAGGCAGGACACGGCAGTAACATCGGCAAGGTTACTTACCGAACCGCCAAATGCCAGATATACCAGCACGGTCGTGCTGACCAGTGAGAATCTCTGAAGGAGATTCAGAAGGAAGGCCGCCAGCATCGCCGGCTTATTCTTAAAGATCAGGTCCGCGCAGTTCTTATACTGCTCGATCGCCGAGTCGATCTTCTTTACCCGTCCGTCAACATCCTTGATCAGATGCATTCTCTTCGCAAGCTTTACGAGTTTAACCGCAACATTTCTGATCCACCGTTCTTTCTTAAGAACCAGCACGAAGATGGCGCACAGGACCAGAAGGATGATGAATCCGACCATGACCAGAGTCTGTGCCAGAGGTGCCATCCCCCAGTATATCGCAGGGCTGATCGCAAATCCGATCACGCCGACGATCGCCAGAGCGCCGGTATAAAAGAGCATATTCAGAACGAGGATGACGGCAGACTTTGCCACCGGGATCCCGTCTCTATTCATAAAATACGCACTCGCCGGCTGACCTGCGGATGCAGACGGAGTGATTGCAGAAAAATAGATATCTGCTGCGGAATAGACGATACCGTGACTCTTGATCGGCTTCTGTCCTTCCGTCTTCGTCAGTGTCCGGACAAGAATATCGAGAGCGAACCCCTCGAAAAGGATATTGCAGAGCATCCCGATCACCGCCAGAACGAGCCACTTTACATCCGAGTGGATGAGCGTCTCTCTAAGAAGTGACGGCGAGAAACTGTCGGATCTGGACACGACGGCCCAGATGCTGAAGACCATCAGCACCAGGAACAAAAGCATCCATGGCAGTTTCTTCTTAAGCATTTGAAGACTCTTCTCCTTGTTTCACATTGGAAAGCCCGCGCCATCAGCACGGGCTTTCTTCATTCTAACTCAAATCAGATCAGTAAGAAAGGAAATCCTCATCCTCCGGATCTTCTTCCTTTCTCTTTTTCCTTACGACGGCAAAAGCACTTCCGCCGAGGATCAGGAGCAATCCTGCTCCGAGGAGCGCCTTCACGGTGAAGTCAAGTCCCGTCGGGATGACGCCCTGCTTTGTATTTGTAAATGTTACGGTCTGGTTCTCCGAGAGGGTTCCGCTTGCTACACTTCCGGGTTGTACCGCACCATTATTGACTCTCCATGTGACCTTATAATCGTTCGAAGCTTCCGTAACGGTATACTGCGTATCCGGCGGGAGCACGAAGCGGATCGATTCGCCATGAGCCAGCTGGAATGTAGCAGATCCGGTGCTGTCGAGCGTCAGGACCACTTCTGTTCCATCCGGATAGCGGGCAGTGACCAGTCCATCCTGATAAGCAACTCCGTTAGAATCACTGAATGTCGCTGTGAAATCGAACTTCTGGTCACGGCTTGCCATGTTACCGCTGACTGTCTTTGTCACTGTGAGCACTCGGTTCAAGGACGGATCCTTGATCATCATCTCGAAAGCCATGGTGCCCGGCACCGAATCATCCGAGGTGACTGTTACATCCGAATAGTTATTCAGAAGTGTAATTCCTCCGGTATCACCGACGACGAAACGGACATTATGCGTCAGCGGGATATATCCGAGAGGCGCCTGAAGCTCGCGCAGCTCATATGTTCCTGCCGGAAGTGTATAATCCAGTTCCTCAAGTACACCATCAGCATTAGATACCATATCCTCATAACCCGGTAACGGATCATAGTCGAACATGGTAACAGAACCGACCTTGATCTGCTTGTGCAGTGCAAAGTGCGCACCCGGAAGCGGACGTCCATCCGCCATATCTACTTTCATGACTCGGAGCGTATAGGTCATGTTCTTGATGCCGAGCAGTGTATCCTCGCCGGACTGAACGGTCGTGGTGCCGAATCCGCCATTGGAATTATCCGATACCTCAAACCAGCCGTGTGTATCGTCCTGTCTGAAAATGACCGTGATATCTTCTGTCGGACAGTAATATCCGATAGGCGTTTTGATCTCCGTAAGGTGATAGGTCATATCCTTGACGAAGAACGCTTTAGTGATCTTTCCGTTCTCATCCGAAACAAACTTTTTGCGGAATGTTCCATCCTCAGAAACCACCGTGAACTCCGCATTCGGGAGCAGCGTCGTTCCGTCCCATGCCGTCTTGGTCAGACCGAGACCCGGACGGTCATTGGTGACATTATCTACACGCACGTTCGAGCCGTCCGACAGTGTTCCCTGTTCGTAAGACACCGTGTACTTGTATTCAGCGTCCTGCGTGGCGCCTGTCATCTTGCCGCGGATCCGGATCTCCCCGCCTTCACTGACTGGAACTACAGACGCGTAATCCGTGGTTACCACGCCTTTGGCATCCACTGTGTAAGACCCTTCGAGTTTAACTTCACGGATCACATAATCGTCCAGATCCAGTCCGGTATCCAGATGCTCATAGTACCAGTACGAAGTATTGCTCTTCGTCGTGATACAGTGAACGGCATCATGCTGCGCGGGAACCGCGTTCGGATCCGAATCCGCAAGAACATAGTCCGGAGCAGATTCTGTTCCGATATTCTTATACACCGCGAAGAAGACATCGCCGTGGCTGTCCATGAAGTCTTTATCGGTCCATTCTTTGTATACACGCAGGCCATAACCTTTAAGGTTATTCACTATAACTTTCGAATTCCTGTTATCACCCATGGTCTCATTGACCGGATCATCGCTGACCGTATACGTATCCACAGACTGTTCCGGATAGAAGTAGTAATCTCTTCTCGAATAACCATCCGGAACCTCATCGTCACGTTCTTCTACCATATAGTGCGATCCGACCATGAGGCCTTTGACCTCGACCGTATAACCTGCCGGGATCTTCGAGATCGATCCGTTCATGGATGTCTGGAATGTTGCGCTCTGCTTCTGTTCATGCGTAAGCGAGGAGAAGTCGGTTGTGCCGAGAGATACGAAATCTTTCTCGGAAGAACTCCAGTAACAATACTCACCCTGCGCATTCTTCACGTGATAGTTGTACATGTATGCAGCGTAATTACCCTTATCCGTAATCGGAATCGCTCCCTCGTATTCACCCGACAGATACAGACGGAAAGTAAAGCGATCTCTGCAATCTTCTGCTGTGATCTCAGTAGTTCCATCTTCCTTGTAGAGTTTCTTCTGTATGTTCAGGACACGGAGCGCATCCGGATCGATCTCATTGACGTACTGAACATTGGTACGGTCTTCCGCCGCCATACGGTCGATACCATAATCACGCCGTCCGTTTACAGTATTCTCGACCGTCGGGGAGATTGGGTCTCCGTTTACGTAGACCCGGCTGTAAACATGCGGATTGACCGCGCACTCGACCACGCGGTAGTTGATCGTCTTATCCGGGAAGGTGATCTCACACTCTTCTCCCGGCTTTAAGAAGAACACATTAGAGTAGTGCACATTCTCGATCACTGTATCGGGTACGAACCGAACTCCGTCATTTGTGCCTCTGTAAACAACATTGATGCTTCCTGTCACATTCGTCAGCGGGTACTCCTCAACGATACCCTGATCATTCTTCTTCTCATAGAAGATCTGATACGGGAACTCCGCGATTACGGAATCCGTATCATCGATACCGGTGACCTTCTTACCGAGTACGACCTTACCCGGAGTGACCGAAGACTGGTTGAACTTCATGTGCAGGTTCGAAGCACCGCCGCCACGCTCCAGATAGAACATCTTCATGGTGTGCGTCGTGTAATCCTTAAATACATATCCGCCTTTCCCATTCGGCATGAAAAGACCGTCAACATATGTCTGTGCTTCTGCTGCTGCTGCATCCTCAGACTTACCATCCGCAATCGCACGGGCCTTTGCGTTTTTATAGAAGATCTTCTTCAGTGTCGTGGGCTCTTCTCCATCTATGAAAACTTCACCTGTCGCGAAGTTGATCGAGCCGGCCATCGCGCTGTGGCATCCGCCGAGATCGATGACCAGTTCTCCGTCTACGTAGAACCAGAAATCGTCGTCTCCCGTGAATTCATAGATGATGTCGTGTCCCCAGTCATCGAGTCCGCTCGGAGTCTGAATAAATGAAGCAGACATCTCCATTCCGAACTGGTAGTTCGTTTCTTCATTTACAAGATAGAGCCGCTCGTATTTTCTCGGATCACTATCCGACAGAAGTCCAGCACTATTGTTATCAAGTCGTGCACGCATACTGTACAGATTCTGCGGATTACTCACGGCATAGCGATTATCCGAGATGGTATTGTACGGCAGGAACTGTCCATGTTTCATTGTCGTCGTTGACTTTTTGTCATTCGTTCCAAGCTGCTGATAGACAGTAAATTCATTTCCTCCCTTAAGGGCAGCAAAGTTCTGTGTACTGTCATACTCAAAGTATCCTGTTGCCTCATGCGTAGATTCGATGAACAGATGATTGACCGGAGTCGTGTTGTTAAAGAGTGTAGAATTCAGTTTTGCCCCGGTCGCAGTAATCGTCGGATAGCCGTTCTCATCGAGCTGGTTGGAAAGGAGACCCTTAATCTGCTGGTCCGAATGAGAGCCCGTGTTCTCTAGAATCTTGAACATCTCATTTTTCGTTTGATCAGAATTTCCAAAATTAAAGTCCTGCATCTTCATCTCAATACCGTAAAGGTTATTGTCGATGGTTTCGATCTCCACCAGATCGTTATCCGAAGTGGTAGATTCCTCGAGAATCGCGAAGTAGAAGTCCTCCGCGTCAACAAAAGCACCGGACGCGATCTTCTCTTCATCTGTGGTGATTACACCGGAATAGGCATAATTCGCATCATCCCAGGCAACGATCGTAGAGTAATAGCGGTCGTTCTTTCTTCCGGCAAGCTGGATACCGATCTTGGAATCCGAAAGGATCTGACCGTCCGCAACCTGCGGGGCAATATACTTCTGCGAGTACTCGTTATAGAGTTCGTAGTAGTTGTTTTCACTTTCTTTTAATCCGGGTTCCTTGTCTTCCCAGTAATAGATCGTGAAATCCCAAAGGAACGAGTTGATCATATTCTCCGTCCACAGCAGGTAGTCACCGCTCTCATAACACCGGTGCAGTGATCCGTCGTGATCGATCGCATAGTAATTATATCCGGATCTTCCGGTAGCCGGATCCGTTTCCCAGCGGCGTGTATATACGATGACCTGCGATCCGGAAGCCAGATTAGGATCCGAAACGCTGATCTTTCTGGCAGAATATGTTTTCTTATAATCCGCGGTAAGGTCACGTTCTTCCACAGGATAGAGCCAGCTGTCATTACCGTTATTGGTATTAAATCCCGTGCTTGCGCTTCCACTGAACGTAAGCCTGTTGTTTCCGTTTGAAAGGGTGATCTGGTTTGCGGCCGTTCCGGTTCCGGGCACCACGCGGAGAGCGCACGGTTCTGTAGAAACCGACAGTCCTGCGTCCGAGATCGTCAGGTATTTGCCGCTTTCATCCTGTACGTAGTATGTATCTTCATTTACCCATGTAAATGTCCACATCGTCGCGCCATCTTCTGCCGAGACATAGAGTCTATCCTGATGATTGGTACCCTCTTTCGCCACAACCGTGACCTGCAGAGAATCCAGATGACCGGAATCCGCACCTACCCTGTCTGTAGTCGACTGAAGCGCACGGCCCTCATTACCGCCTTTCGTATTCAGAAGGCCATACGTCTTTCCGTTAAGTTTGTATGGATCCTCGCCGTAAGAAATATATGTGCTAAAGACCAGGTTCGTCGACGTCTTCCACTCGGATATCGCTTTTCTCTCACCGTTCGGAGTATCATTTCCGTTCCAGTTAGCGCCTCCCTGTTCGTTAAAGTAGTGACCGTTTGCGCTTCGGATCGTCACCGTCCCATTCGAGTTATAGGTGATGGTAAAGGTCTGTGCATCATCCTTTGTTCCGAAGAACAGGCTTCCCTTATCGTTATCGAGTCTTTCGTCTACAAGATATTTTCTTGTGCCGCCATCCACACAATAGATCTGACACGTCGCCGTGTTTCCGTTCCGCTGGAAATTTTCAAAATAGAACGGGACCGCAGGATACAGCGGATCGTTGACCGCATCGGCCGTCTCCATATATGGGTATCTCGTCTTCGTGATACCTGTACGTGAATCTTTTATCGTTGATACATTGCTCGACATATAGTGATAACCGTTGTTGTTATCAAGTACCGCCGAGCGGATATAGATACCTCTGGAAGCGTTTGTCTCAAGCATGGACATGCTCGAAAGATTCACCCAGCCTTTGCCGTTTTCTGCAGCGATTCCTTCCTCTGTAACGATCGCGTACGCGGAGAATCCTTCTGCTTCGAAGGTGATCTCCATACCATCGTCCGTATTGCTCGCGACCGTATCGACCATACCGGCTTGCTGATCATCCGGGAGATGCACGACACTGATATATCCGTCGAGCTGCTCTTCGAGCATGATCTTCACCGCTACTGTCGTTCCTTCGGCCGGCTCACACTCGACTCCGTTGGAGACGAGGCTGATGTCGAAGAAACGCGCCGTATCGACATTCCGGTTATCCATGACTTCATTGAGTTTCTCGAAGTATTCGCCGCGTGCCGTGTCGTCCGTGATTTCATGAACGGTCAGCTGTGCATCCGCAGGGATACCTGTCTCCGGTCCGTAAGTCGCAATGACCGAATAGGTTTCACTCAGGAATACTTTGACTGTCTTTTCGGTATCCGGCTCCGTTGTCTGTTCACTCGGATCCGTACTCGGTTCGCTGAAACCGAACATCATGGAGTCCTGAATATCGTTCGTGCTCTCAGAGGAATCATCTGTATTTTCCGGATCTTCGGAGCTTTCCGTATCCGAAGGCATCTCGGTATCCTCTGTATCCGAAGGATCTTCACTTACCGATCCGTCAGTATCCGATACATCCGACGGTTTTTCCGTGTCGGATGAAGTCTCCTCGGAAGTCTCATCTTCAGAAGTCTCCGAAGAAGTTTCCTCCGAAAGTTCTGTGGTGAACCCGGTCGTCGGATCAGAAGTCTCATCTTCCATCTCTTTGGCTAGAACAAGGCCGGTCGAAGTCATAAGGATCGAGAATGTAAGGAGCAGGCCGACTGCACGGCGGAGCGCCTTCGAGCGCAGGCCGGATGTCAGATATGCCATAAGAGCAGTGAGCATGGATGTAAAGGAGCGGTTATTCTTCATATTCCGTCTCCTTTCTCTTTATGGACGCAAGGAGGAGTAATAATGCGCCCGCAGCAAGAAATCCGCATGCTGTGCCCTTGGCAGCCGAACCGGTATCACCGGTCTTTACGATCGGGTCCTTCTTCTCCGGTTTTCTCACGGCAGAATTAACAAATGCCACTTCCGTCGGCTTGACCATTCCTTCTTTAGCCAGGATGACCTGATATTCGAGGCCTCCCGCATCATCGTTCGTCACGAAGAGTGTCACCATGTAGACAGTCTCGTCATAGATGATGTCACTGTTCGATCCCTTCTTCTCATAAACCTTGTACAGATAGGTTCCGGGCTCCGTAATTTCTACGGCAAAAGCACCGTTACCCGATCCGCTGATCGTGACGGTATTCTGTTTCGGAACAGGAGATACCGCATCAAGAGGTTCAATCACAAATTCATAAGTTGCGCCGCCATCAGCATCCGCTTTCTCACAGGAGAACGGAATGACCGCATCTACCGGTGTGTAGGAATTGGCGGCTCTCAGCGGAGAAAGAGCGCACGAAAGGACGGCACACAGCGTCATGACAAACACCAGTGCTTTTGCCAAGGTATTAATTTTCCTGGTGAGACCTCTCAAATCTCTATTCTCCTAAACTCAATCAAGAATGTATGCAAATACGACGATCCTTGTCGTGGTCGTGTCGCCTGCGCAGGTACTGAGACACAGCACTCTGTGACTCACATCCACACCATTTTCTTTCAGAAATGCATACAGTTCTTCGTATTTCCCGGGATCGAAGATGAACTCGTCTTTCGCATCTGCCGCCATGGCATAGAATGCTTCCAGTTCATAGAGCACCTTACCATCCCGCCCCACGAGAAGTTCTCCCTTCTTATGGGATTTCAGATAGTCTTTATCTAAGTAATCATCAAGGGCACCGAACATCTTTCCGTATTCCATGTGATGTCCGTATATGACCGAGTACGGATCAGTAAAATTACCTTTGTTCCGGCAATCCAGATAGATACTTCCGGACAGTGCATACTGACCGTAGGGATCCTTGTTCAGATAAGTCGTATTGTCCTGGGCCTGCATGACCGGATAGTCGATATTCGTATCGTCCATCGTGATCCAGCCCACCATATCCGAAGTGATCGGCGATTCCTCAGCGGAATACGCATTTTCGGCATTCGGCTTATATTTCCGATATGACGTATCGCTCGCACGATCGTAGACATACCAGGTATCATAAAGCGCATACACGACGATAAGCAGCGCAATCAGAAAGATTACGAGCATCGTTTTCTCGTATATGGTATTCATGGTCTTCCAGAAAGTCTTCATGGATCCTCACTCGACGCCCGTGAACGGATTACTCTTCGGTTTCCTCCGCTTCACCTGCTTCGAGGACCTTACGTCTCATGCTTCTGACCATGAAGAATGCAGCGCCTGCGATAACAACTACGCCAACTGCGATGATCGGGCCGACCTTCATGATAATACCTGTCGGGATGATACCGGACTTGGTGTTTGTGAAACCGACGTGGAGATCTGCATTGCCCATTGTACCGTTAAGATCATCTTCCATCTCGTCATTTTCGGCATCAGCATCCCAGTTGAGCGGAGAATCATCAGCAGCGATAGAATCTTCTTCGCTGTAATCTTCAGGAGTCTCTGCGACCGTATACTCTGCGCCTGTCGGGATACCCTGGATCACGACATACTGTTCGTGCTGCAGGTAGAATACGCCGGTGGCTACACCGGAATCATTCGCTACCAGCTCGTCCGGGTTGCTCTCAGTTTCATATGCATCCAGTGTTGCGGAATTTGTTCCAACATCCTCATCACAATAATCACGAACGACCGGAAGGGTATCGCCTTCGTTCAAACCGGTAATTGTAACTTCGATCTTAAAGTACTTGTCCTTGGAAGCCTGGTTTCCGGAAACTACCTTAGCGATATAAAGATCGTGTGTCTCATAGGAGTTCTGGAAACAGTCAGTCTTATCGTCTACCGGATCATTGTCATTGGTTACATCACCTGTACCGTAGTCAGTAGATGCTTCCGGAGCGTCTGTACCTGTGTGCAGAACATAGCTGGCAACTGCCAGACTACCATTATTGTCTACTACATATACATCCAGTGTAAGCTCGGAATCATCATAAGTAACACCGGCCGGTACATCTGTCGTCGGAACAGTCTCCTTAAGGATGTATCTGTAAACACCCGGCTCATCAAACTCTACTCCGGTGAAGTCCACTTCCACTTCCACTACCGCATACTTCTCGCCGGTAGCAAGTGTGACTGAATCGTCGCCGGTCTGAACCGTATTATACGCATCATCTCCCTGCTTAAATTCAGCAGATTCGATATCAACCTCATCTGCATCCGGACCCGGAATGACTTCAACAGATGTTCCCGGAGTAGCAGGAATAGCGTCGCCCGCAGCAATCTCAAAATCGAAAGTGATGTTCGGAACTTCGGCGGTTTCCGGCATGACAAGATACTTCTTAAAACTTGTCGTGTCACCATTTACAGGTGTATAGGCAAACTCCGATGCTGATGCCGGGAAGACAACAGCGGCTGTGATCATGGCAGTAGTTACTACCGTCGACAGCATCTTCAAAATAGATTTCGTTTTCATTTTTCTTTACTCCTCCTAAAATGAAATTCTTTCTTATATTCCCCGCCGGCGCAGAATGAAAATAACTTCTCCTTCCACATCGGACGTGGGAATGGCCCCATATGTTCTACTATCCCCCACATCGGAACGGAAATCATTGAGCACGAAGACCGTGCCTTGCGGGACGATATACGGAAATGAAATGACGGCGCCTTCAGATGTCGTAGGATAAACCACGTCCTCCAGGACGTTATACCCGTTGACCATCAGACACTGGTCCGTGATCAGGACCTCGTCGCCCTCTTTGGCGACGATCCTCCCAAACTTAACCTTACCGTCGTACTTATATGCGATCTCTTCCCCTTTCTCCGGGGTCCCCAGCTTCCATGTGATGACCAGATCCCCATCCTTGATCATCGGATACGATGAGTCGCCGTGATTGACATGGACTCCTATTACAAAGACCAGAAGTATCACGACAGCTGCCGCTGTGATAGCGATCTTGATGAAGAACTCGATCGCGAAGTCTTTTGCGGTTTTCTTCTTCCGCTTCTTTTTCGCTTTCGCAGAGGGATTCTTGTCAGACTTCTTTTCAGGAACCGGTGCTTTTTCCGTAGCTTCATCCGCATCCGTTTTCTGTTCCGGAACTGTCTCTTCCGGATCTTCGCTTCTTTCAGATCCTTCGGCCGGACTTACTGCCGGCTCCGTTTCATCAGAAACGACCGTATCCTGTACCTCCTCTACAGAAGGTACTTCCTGTTCCGGAAATCCCTTGTCTTCACCTGTCCATTCACTCATAAGCAGGTCAGATCGATACTATTCTCCTCTCCTAGATTTACCGATTTTAAGGTACGACAAATAGGGCGCATACGCCCAATTTCTCAAAATTATTATACACTCGTCAGCAAAATTATGAAATTAATTTACCGTTTCAATTGTTGCGAGAGTGTAAACTTTTGCAGGAATATGAGGAGTTTTCAGGTTCGGAAGTCTTATTCCCCGTCGGTAAAATCTTCCCAGGACTTCTCGTCCTCGGTGTATCCGCTCTTCGTTTTCACCCGTACGATGGCTTTTATGATAAGACCGGATACCAGGATCAGAGCGATGACCACCCAGCCGAAGATGATATTACCCGCAAGCGAGTAACCGGATCCTTTTCCATAGATACCGCCATCGCGGATGAGGCTGACGAGATTCCAGATGAAAAGTCCGCTCAGGACAACCGGCGCGATGATTCTGATCGATGGCATGAACCACCATCCCGGCATCTTGAATTTCTTCGTATTCCGGTTGATCTGGTCGAGGATCTTCGTCGTCTTGAAGAACCAGCCGGCCACGATTACCTCGAGGATACCTGTCAGAATCAGTGTATAACTGTTGATGAAGTAGTCCACGATATCGAGGACCGCGAGTCCTGCGCCCGTGACATAGATGAGACTGATCACACCCTCGATGATACAGAGTGTGAGCGTCGTCTTTTTCTTATTCAGATGGAACTTATCCGAGATTGCCGTCGAGACGCCTTCGATGATGGAGAAGAGCGAGTCGATCGCCAGCGTGATCAGGCAGAAGTAGAAGATGAAGGCGAAGAGCATGTTGACCACACCGCTTCCGGAGAGTTTGACGATTGCCTGCGGATAGATGATGAATGCCGTCGAGATACCGGAATCGGACATGTTGTCCAGCATGCCGACGCCAGCCATGGTCGTGAACATAACGACACCGGCCAGGACACTGATAATCATATCAGAGAAAGCAATGATGATGGCATCGACCGCGATGTTGGCTTTTTCATCGAGGAAAGAACCGTACGCGAACATGATCGCCATCGCAACAGAGAGTGAATAGAATACCTGGCCGATGGCATCGACCCAGAGTTTGGAATCAGAAAGTGCGCTCCACTTCGGGATGAAGAGCTTGGAGATACCGCTCATCGCGCCCGACATAGTAAAACCGCGGACCGCCATGATAAGGAGACAGATTACCGGGAGCGAAACGGTGTACTTGACGACCTTGCCAACCGTTGTCGTGCCGTTTCGGATGCAGACATAGCAGAGGATCCATGCAATCAGAAGGCAGACCAGGACCGGCCATGCAAACGTAGTAAAGCCGGATGTCGTACCCGTCGTCTTGATGGTATCTGCCCAGAGCGTTTTTGCTTTTCCGGTCGGATCCTCCGAGCCGGTAATGCCCATGAACTTAAAGCTCATGAAGAACATCATGATGACCCATGCGAATACTGCCGCATAGTAGATCGAGATGCCGATACCGTTCGATACACCGAGCCAGCCGACGTGTTCCGCACGCTTATTCAGCGCTCGCATGGAGCCCGGTGCACCCTGCTTGGTGTGTCTTGCAACAGCGATCTCCAGCATCAGAAGCGGGATACCGATGACCAGCATCGCGATAAGATATACGAAAAGGAAGGCGCCTCCGCCGTACTTCGCCGCCAGTCCCGGAAAACGCCAGGCATTTCCGAGCCCTACCGCCGAGCCGATCGCGGCAAGAATAAAAGCTGATCTTGATGACCATTTATCACGCATGTGATAACCCTCCTTAAAGTTCCGTAAAATCTTTGATGCGCAGATACTGGTACGGGCCCGTCATAAACTCACGGACTTCCTTCTTCTTTCCGGGCATAGTGCTTCTTGAAAAGCACTGACAACCCCTGCTTCACTTCTTCTTTCTGGTGGAATAAGTCATCGTTCTCTTCTGCGCTTCAAAGACGAAATATCCGTCTTCTTCGTAGATCTTCACCCCGCCGAAGATCGCGATCAGTTTGTTCTTATACCAGTCTTTCCTCTTAGTGACCATGAACATTCTACCGCTGATCTTTAAGCGGTTAAAGCCCTTCTCAATAAAAGATTTAGCGACTTTGAAGTCCGTGTGGTAGGGCGGATTCGAAAGGATCATATCGAAGTCGGATCCCGGCACATTCGTAAGGGCATCGCCCGTCACGAAGACCGCTCCCGGGAACCCGTTTTCACGCATGTTCTTCTCCGCAGTCCTTACCGCCAGCGCATCGACATCGGTAAGCACGATGTTTTCCGGCTTCACGCCGTTTGCCGCCGCGGCCAGCGATACGATCCCGCATCCGCAGCCGAGGTCCAGGACCTTGTCCTCTTCCGAAAACGCCACGTGGTTCAGCATGGCAAGCGTTCCTCTGTCCGCCTCCTTCGGAGAGAACAGAGAACTTTCCGTATTCACCGTAATTTCCTTACCGTTAAACGTGACCTTATACATTCGGCTTCTTCTCCATATAAACGAAGATCAGGTCGCCCGCGACCGCCTTCTCATCAAACTTTACATATCACTACTCCCCGAAAACTGTGTTCACGGTCATTATAGCATTCTCAAGCTCCACGGGACACTAAACGGGGAATATACTTGCCCTGGGTTCTTTATGAGTTCGCTTTTACATCGATCCCCATCGACAGGAGGAGCTCTTCAGCAAGTTTAACCTGTTCATCTCCGATTGCTTCGAATTGGAAAACGAGCTGTTCTTTTCTTCCGATAGCAAAGAACATATTCAACCCGTCCGGATCCTGACAATAATATCCTTCAAGATCAAGTCCGTCTTCATCAATCTTAGCAGCCTTCTTTACAAGATCCTTTTCGTACCAGCCGCCGTATGCCTTGACTTCCTTGATGGTATTCTTCGCCAGGTCCTCACTGGTGTACTTATCGATTACAAACAGTGTACCGTTCTGCGGCGTCTGATAGCGCGTATACCCCTCCTCATTACTGAAAGAGGCAGATTTATCGTAAGCAACCTCATTCTCTTCACAGTACTTAAGAAATGCGTCCAGCATCTCATCTGCTGACAGTTTCTGTTTTTCCGTCTCCGAGGCAGAAGTCTCTTCGGTGGAAGAAGCAGTCGTATCTTCGGGTTCCGACGAAGTCGTGCCTTCGGTCTCCGAAGTTGTCGTAGTTTTCACAGAAGAAGTGGTGCTCTCCGGCTTTGAAGATTCCGTCTTCTCCTTTGACTTGCAGCCGGATACCGCACCTCCGATCACGGCACAGGAAAGCAGAATAGCCAGTGTTTTTCGAGTATTCTTATTCATAGATCAATGCTCCTTCTCTTCTATTATGAGTTCGTTTCTTTTAAATATGTGTTCACGCGATTCTGGATCAGTTCCGCAACATGTTCCGCCGAATAGGTGCCGGAATAGTAGGCGGCAGCTTCTTCCAGAACAACATCCACAACCGATTTATATCCATGGAGATACCGGTCCGCTCTGGAAATAGTCTGTAGCGCCATATCGTGGTACTCTTCCTTGCTGAGTTTCAGTTTTTCCGGATAGGATTCCGTATAGAGTTTATACGACTCCTCGAAATCCTGTTCCCAGCACTTTCTGTTAACCATCATTGTGCCTGCACTCATCGCCGGACAGTTCGACTGGAACTGCTCACTAAGGGCATGTCGGATGATCTCACCGGCAAGCTCGTCCTGAGAAGTTGTCGCGGAGATCGCCAGCAGATAATTCGGAACCACATGCAGCGCCCCGTTCTCATTCGGGAACCCGACAAGAACGTGATCCTTGAGATCGATCACTTTTCCCGGAGAGTCTATACTCTGGTAATCAAGCATAAACAGCCCGTCATCCAGTTCCGCATTCGTATAATCCTCCCAGTCTTCCTTCCGCCCGATATCATTCGTCCATTTCAGAAGTTTCAGGAAATCGTCCCCCGTGAAGTTCGCTTCTCCTCCTGCAGTAAACACATCCATCTGTGCCAGAACACCGTATTTCAGAAGAGACTCTTTCGAGTAAACGCTCTGGATACAGGTCAGATCCGTGAATTTTCCGGCACATCGATAGAAGTCGTCATACGTCCACGTATCCGTATTCTCCACATATTCCGGAGATGCCTCAAATGCGAGGATCCAATACGTCAGGCTGGCACAGTATGGTGTCTTCTTGCCCATCGTGATCTTCTCCATGAAATAGTCGTCTTCATTAAGCGTCTCCAGATACGGCGTCAGATCCTTAAGGTACCCGAGTCTTCCCATCTCGCCCAGCGAGATATCATCGAAGCAGTCGAAATACATATCGGGAGCCCGTCCATTCGCGATATCCAGACTGACAAGTTCATAGAGATCCTTTCGCCCGGATTTGCCGGAAGCTTCGAGCTCTTCCATATAGTCACGCATGACGAACTTCACCTCAGGATGCAGAATACTTATCTCCTCCACCAGTTGCGGGATCGGACTCTCTATCAGGTTATACCCTGCAATGACAAACTCCTTCTTGCTCTCCTGCGTCTTCTTATCCGACGGCGCAAGGTGATACAGGATACACATATCGTCACTCATCGGCATGACCAGAAGCTCGATCTCTCCATTTTCAAGAAACCTGATATCATCGACATGTCCCCACACCGATACCTCTTCCAGCTTCAGTTCGGAAGTCTCCTTCTCATCCAGCCGGACGATCTTTGAAGTTTCAATACTGAACAGATCACTATTCCTAACCAGAAGCTTATTCCATCCCTCAGTAACGGCGATATCCGTCTCCGTCCATGTCTTATTCTTCTCATCATACTTGAAAAGCACTTGTGGCAGTTCTTTTCCGGCTCCCATGCATGTCAGTGAACCTTTCCACGTAACAGCACTGCCGCTCGCATAGGTCTCAGGAAGTTCGATTTCTTCTTTCAGTTTTCCATCTTTATCCAGCATGAACACCTTGTCGTTGCCGCCGGTTACCTCGAAGCTTCCGCCCGGAAGCAGCATAAACCCCCTGTCGCCCATGCAGGTTAACACGAAGTTCCCATCCTCGCCGACCTCAAATCCGAATACCACTCCGCGATAAGAACCCAAATCAAGATCAACATGCTTCGTAACTCCTTTTTTCGGATCAAAGCAGTCAACGAAGTATTCACTTACGCCTGCAGATTTGTCCACACGGCTCGTCAGGACCCAGCATGCGTCATCGGTACAGTAGATATTTCGGATGTCTTGCGAAGGACGGGTTTCTTCATTCAGATCGTATGTCGCTTTGATCTCGCCCTTCTCATCCAGATAGTAAAGGAGGCTCTCCGGTGCGATCTCTTTTCCCTCATCATCGAGCGGGAGATATGGAAGGTTGGTCGTATCTCCCGAGGAAGGCGCACTCTGCTTGTGATAAGCATCCAGATATTCTTCAGTTTCACAATATGTCAGCGCAAATGCACCGTCTCCGCAGAAACCGGCTTTCATAACATTTGGGATAGACATGATCGTATTTGTCGTGGAATAGTATGACGCAAAAGACTCTATAGAAGTCGCTTTCTTCTCTTTTTTCCTGCACGCCACCAGCGGAAATGCTATTGCAAAACACAAAAACAACGCCGAAACGCGCAGCCTCGACTTAGCCATCTTTCAATGCCTCCTTGCACTTGTTATGTATAATATCCAACCCCGGAGACATTATATCACTGTTCGCCGGTATATTTCTCTCGTATATACTTTTCCTGTTCCTGCAGCGCCGGCATTTCCGACTCGTCGACTTTCCCTGTAGCCTTGACCGAATACAGATTGCTCAGCTGTCCCGGATACGTTGCGAGAAAGTACCCGTCAAACTCGATCTCCAGGATCGTCCCTCTCTCAAGACTCGCCAAAGTCTCCTTGTCAAAATACATCTCCTCAACCATGATGCAGTTATGGTAATCCGTCACGCCGTCTTCCCGCGTACTCACGTAGATTATCGAAGCATTCGAGAACAGATATACCAGTTCCTGCGTAAAGGACACATACATCTCTTCGATCTTATTCGGATCGTCCGGGTCAGCTCCGACAATGATGAATTTATCCCCGCACTTCCAGACATAAGAAGAACCCCGGCTCTTATCAGCGTCTGGCTCACCCCACGTCTTGATGAGATCCTCGCGGTTGAAGTCCAGTTTCTTCACACCATGCGGATCCGAATCGTTGATATGCTCTTTTAAAAACTCCTCTTTCGTCGGAACCTTCGATTTCTTTTTGCATGCGGAAAAAGCACATGCCATCGATACGATCAGCACAGTCACCAAAATCTTCACAACTATAGCTTTAGATGAATTCTTCATATCGGTCCCTCCTTTTTTTACCAATACGGATCATCCACGTTCCAGTACGACAGTAGCGGCTCGTTTCTGAATGATGTTGACCACGTCATCAAGGGTTCTCTGACCGGTAAAGTATCCTGGCGCTTCCTCCTGGATGATCAACAGAGCAGACGGATCAGATGAACAGTAACCGTGAATGTTCTCGATTATATTAAGAATCAGCGTCACATGTTCTTCATTCATATGTACGCTGTTATATGTCATAGACAACATTTCGGACTCATCTGTTTCTGCCCTTTCCCACCCTCTTTGATTCGATTTAGTCTCAAGATCCAGCATATAATCCAAGGCTTTCCTGTTGAGCGGAAAACCCAGTGTTCCACGGGAAAGAGCAATCTGCGTATCTTCTTCATAAAGTGATCGGATAAAGTCCCATGCCTCATTCTTATATTGTGACGACTGGGAAATCGCGATAGAAGTGGCTTTATCCGCTCTTGCACCGGACCCATCCATCCCG
>JAEEGL013850182.1_pt1 | contig 27297 bp, 20 predicted proteins | sample 9134231 | NCBI WGS metagenome assembly JAEEGL01 (sample SAMN16246548, study PRJNA631951) | gut metagenome | biome: gut microbiome; feature: rumen; material: fiber-attached | host: Bos | place: Iran: Karaj | collected 2018-10
AAGAAGGCATTCCAGGAGGCTAAGATCTACGGTGAGGCTGTAGAGCTTGCTTCTTCTGCAGACAAAACCTTCTCATACATACCTGATTGTTCGGATCTGCCTATAACCGATGATATGGATTATGTATATATCTGTGAGAACAATACGATCTACGGAACAAAGTATAAGACCCTTCCCAACACCAAGGGCAAGATTTTAGTATCGGACGTTTCGTCATGCTTCTTATCAGAGCCTGTTGATGTGACCAAGTACGGTGTTATCTACGGCGGTGTTCAGAAGAATGTCGGACCGGCAGGCTGTGTTATAGCCATCATCAGAGAGGATCTTATTACAGACGAGTGTCTTCCCGGAACTCCCACGATGCTTAAGTGGAAGACTCAGGCAGACAATGATTCGCTCTACAACACGCCTCCGTGCTATACGATCTATATCTGCGGCAAGGTATTCAAGTGGCTTCTTAAGAACGGCGGACTTGAGGCTATGAAGCAGAAGAATGAACAGAAGGCTAAGATCCTTTATGATTTCCTTGATTCATCCAAGTTGTTCAAGGGAACTGTTGTGAAGGAAGACAGATCACTTATGAATGTTCCTTTCGTAACAGGCAACGAAGAGCTTGATGCCAAGTTTGTCAAGGAAGCTACAGAGGCAGGTTTTGTCAATCTCAAGGGCCACAGAACAGTTGGCGGTATGAGAGCAAGCATCTACAATGCAATGCCAATCGAAGGCGTGCAGAAGCTTGTTGAGTTTATGAAGAAGTTTGAGGAGGAAAACGCATGAGCTTTAAATATCATTGCTTAAATCCCATTGCTCAGGTGGGACTCGATAATTTTGATGATAACTATGTCAAGACTGATGACGTAAATGATGCAGAGGGTATCCTTGTAAGAAGTGCTTCAATGCATGAGATGGAGCTTCCCGAGAAGCTTCTCTGTGTTGCAAGAGCCGGAGCAGGTGTCAACAACATCCCTCTTGAAAAGTGTGCAGATAAGGGTATTGTAGTGTTCAATACTCCCGGAGCCAATGCAAACGGCGTTAAGGAGCTTGTTTTTGCAGGAATGCTTCTTGCAGCAAGAGATGTATCAGGCGGAATACAGTGGGTACGTGATAATGCCGACAATGCAGATATAGCCAAGGTTGCCGAGAAGGAGAAGAAGAACTACGCAGGAACCGAACTTGCAGGCAAGAAGCTGGGTATCATAGGTCTCGGAGCCATCGGCGTACGTGTTGCCAATGCTGCCAAGCACCTTGATATGGAAGTATACGGATATGATCCTTATATCTCTGTAGATGCTGCATGGAGCTTAAGCCGTGACATCAAGCATGTACGTAATCTGGATGACATTTTTGAAGAGTGTGATTATATTACGATCCATGTTCCGCTTATGGACAGCACAAAGAATACGATCAATGAGGAAGCTATCTCCAAGATGAAGGACGGTGTGATCATCCTTAACTTCGCCCGTGATCTTCTCTGCGATGAGGAGGCTATACTTAAGGGTATAGAGTCAGGCAAGATCCGCAAGTATGTATCTGACTTCCCGAATACAACAACCGCAGGCAAGAAAGGTGTGATCGTTACACCTCACCTTGGAGCTTCTACAGAGGAGTCTGAAGACAACTGTGCCAAGATGGCTGTCAAGGAGATGAGAGATTATCTTGAGAACGGTAACATCAAGAACTCTGTTAATTTCCCCAACTGTGACATGGGTGTCTGCATCCAGGCAGGTCGTATCGCGATCTTCCATAAGAACATCGCCAACATGATCGCTAAGTTTACATCTGTATTCGGTGATATGGGCATCAACATCTCTGATATGACTAATAAGTCAAAGGGTGATTACGCTTATACCATGCTCGACTTTGAGACACCGGTTTCAGATGAACTTGTATCTAAGCTTCAGGCTGTAGACGGTGTATTAAGAGTCAGAGTTGTAAAATAATGACCCAAGTCAAAAAACTGTTGACAACAGTATTTAAGATGTGATAAAAGTATATCAATTGAACAGCGGATAAACCGATGAGGAAGAGTAGTAGGTCATGCCTCTTCATTATGAGAGAGTTACGGATGGTGAGATCGTAGCAATGAACACATGAGTGAATGGACTTCCGAGGGCGAACGGAAATGCATTGATGCAGAGTATGTGAGACGGAGTGGATCACCGTTACAGGATCCGGCATATGATGGTATGTGGCTTGAATTGACAGACGGATATACGTACCGGAGTATGGATGAGAGGGCGTATGACACGTCAATTCGGGTGGCACCGCAGGAATGATGATTATCCTGTCCCGATAGTAGACAAATGTTTACTATCGGGATTTTTTTATTACCGGAAAGGGAAACGGATGAAAACTACAGGAACGATACTGGATAAGATAGTTGAAGACAAGAAGATAAGACTTACGGAGCATAAGAGCAGGACACCCCTTAACGAGATGATAAAGACAGCAGAGGAGGTCCTTAAGGAAGATGCATGCAGGGCAAGAGAAAACTGCTTCCATGATGCACTTAAGAAGGACGGGATTTCGATCATAGGAGAGTTTAAGAAGGCTTCTCCGAGTCTTGGAAAGATAGAAGAAAAGATCGAACTTACAGACAGGATAGACGAGTACAACGATTCGGTCGATGCTATAAGCTGCCTTACTGAAGAAGATCATTTCCTGGGCAATGTGGATTATCTTAAGCAGATAAGAAAGATAAGCACACTCCCGATAATCCGCAAGGACTTCATGATAGATGAGTATCAGTTCCATGAAGCCAAAGCGATCGGAGCCGATGCGGTACTCCTCATCACGGCGATCCTTGATGATCATCAGATGAAAGGCTTCTATGAACTTGCAAGAGCTCTTAAGCTGGATGTACTGGTAGAGACACATGATGAATACGAGATAGAGAGAGCTCTTAAGATAGATCCGAGGATAATTGGAGTCAATAACAGAAATCTCAAGGACTTCTCAATATCGATAGAGAATACAAGGAACCTTAAGAGATACATCCCGGATGACAAAGTATTTGTTGCAGAGAGCGGAATTACAGATGATGCGGATGTCAGGTTCCTGAAGGAAACCGGAGTTGATGCATTCCTTATAGGAAGAGCATTTATGGAGAGCGAGAATCCAAGAGAGCTCGCAAGGAAGTGGAAGAGTCTATGACAGAGATAAAGATATGCGGGATAAGGACAACTGAAGAAGCCGGGTATCTTAACGAAGCCGGAGCGGATTATGCCGGGTGTGTCTTCTATGAACCGAGCAAAAGATATGTGACATACGATAAGGCGAAGGAGATAATATCTTCCCTTGATCCGAAGATAAAGAAAGTGGCAGTTACGGTAAGTCCTGATTCGGAAACAATAAGTGCCGTTCAGGAGATCGGATTCGATATATTGCAGGTGCACAATGAACTGAGTAAAGAAGTGCTGCAAAAAACATCTATCCCTATATGGTATGCCTGCAATATATCGGATGAAAATGAAATGACAAAAGCTCTGGAGTTTATGGATGAGTTTACTACAGATGAGATCGATAAGATAGAGGGCATACTCATGGATGCACCGGGATTCGGAAGCGGTAAGACATTTGACTGGAATATAAGCGATATACCTGCATTTCGTAAAAGCAGGAGACTTCTAAAGGCAGGAGCACAGTCGCCGCCGCTTAAGCTCATTCTTGCCGGCGGACTGAATCCTTCCAATGTGGCGAGGGGAATAGAGATATTCAAGCCTGACGTTGTGGATGTGAGCAGCGGAGTTGAAGGCGATAACGGCAAAGACAGAGACAAGATCATGGCATTCGTGGATGCAGTCAGAAACAGACGATGGCAATGATGCGGATGCGGTAGAGATAAGAAGTTCAGATACAGATAAGGAAAGGAAAGAATATGAACAATAAAGCATACTACGGAGAATACGGCGGACAGTTCGTTGCCGAATCCCTTATGAATATCCTGGATGAGATAGACAGAGAATTTGAAGCGGCAATAAAGGATCCCGAGTTCATGAAGACGCTTGACTATTATCTTAAGCAGTATGTGGGCAGAGAGACTCCGCTCTACTTCGCAGAGAGACTGTCGGAGAAGTACGGTACAAAGATCTATCTTAAGCGTGAGGATCTTAACCACACAGGCGCACATAAGATCAACAATGTTCTTGGCCAGATACTCCTTGCTAAGCGCATGGGCAAGACCAAGGTGATCGCCGAGACGGGTGCAGGACAGCACGGAGTCGCAACAGCCACAGGCGCCGCACTTTTTGGAATGGAATGCACCGTATATATGGGTGCGGAAGATGTTAAGCGCCAGGCACTCAATGTGATGAGAATGGAGATGTTAGGCGCCAATGTCGTGAGTGTGACATCGGGAAGCAATACACTTAAGGATGCCACGAATGAGGCGATAAGGACATGGGCCAAGACGGCTGAGGATACATTCTATATAATCGGTTCGGCGATCGGACCTTATCCCTATCCCAAGATGGTCAAGGAGTTCCAGTCAGTTATAAGCAAAGAGGCCAAGGTCCAGCATATGGAAGCGGAAGGGAAGCTCCCGGATGTGGTGATGGCCTGTGTGGGCGGCGGATCCAATTCGATAGGTATGTTCGCTGACTTTATAGACGAGCCTTCGGTTGAACTGATCGGTGTGGAAGCAGCCGGAAAAGGTATCGATACTGAGGAACATGCGGCCTCGATGGCTAAGGGAAGACCGGGCGTACTCCACGGGACAAGATCATATCTTCTGCAGGATGATGACGGTAATATCAAGCTGGCTCATTCGATCTCTGCAGGACTTGATTATCCGGGTGTGGGACCTGAGCATGCATACCTTCACGATACCGGCAGAGCAAAGTATGTTCCCATAACCGATAAGGAAGCAATGGATGCACTGATGGAACTGACAAGACTTGAAGGTATCATTCCTGCGATCGAGAGTGCACATGCTGTTGCATATGCATTTAAGAAGGCAGAGGAGATGACAGCAGATCAGTCGATGATCATCTGCTTATCAGGCAGAGGTGACAAGGACGTCAACACGATCTCAGATTATCTGGCAGGAAAAGGATACTTGAATTAGGAGGTATGGACATGGCTAACAGAATAGAAGAGAGGATGTCGGCCCTTAAGAACGAGGGCAAAAAGGCATTCATAACATATATAACAGCAGGACTTCCGGATATGGCCAAGACCAAAGAGATCTTAAAGGCTCAGGAAGGTATCACCGATGTGATCGAACTTGGAATACCGTTCTCTGATCCGACGGCTGACGGACCTGTGATCCAGCAGGCTTCATATGAGGCGATACAGGCGGGTGCAAGCCTTAAGAAGACATTTGTTCTGATGGATGAACTTAGAGCGGAAGGAAGTTCTCAGCCGATAGTTTTCATGATGTACTACAACACGATAGTCAACTTCGGACTAGATGAATTCGCCGCTCAGTGTAAGAAGAGCGGTGTGGACGGACTCATAGTTCCGGACCTTCCGTTTGAAGAGCAGGATGCACTTGATGAGGCACTTAAGAAACAGGGCGATGCAACAATACTCATACAGCTCGTTTCTCCCGTCTCTAAGGAGAGGATAAGCAAGATAACAGCGGATGCAAAGGGCTTCATATATTGTGTATCAGCCATGGGCGTGACGGGCCAGGGCGGAACCTATCACAAGGATGTAATAGAGTATCTGAAGGCCGTTAAGGCTGCATCGAAGATACCCGTGATGATGGGCTTCGGTATAAGGACCGCAGGCGATGTGGAACCCATGAAGGACATAATAGACGGAGCGATAGTCGGAACACACTTTATAAACCTGATGCGTGAAGCAGCCTTCGATCCCAATGCCGCAGCAGATTATGCAATAAGATTTAAGAATGAACTCAACTGACAAGATGACACGACTGTCATAATGCGGATAAAACGACAGTCCATATGAAAGGAGCAAACAATGATAAAGGAAGCAATCGTAAAGATCGTAAACAAGGGAGACTTAACATTTGATGAGGCCTATGCCGTTATGAACGAGATCATGAACGGTGAGACAACACCCACACAGAATGCGGCATTCCTTGCTGCACTTACTACCAAGAATACCAGAGCAGAGACCATTGAAGAGATCAAGGGCTGTGCAAAGGCCATGCGTGAGCACGCGCTCAAGGTGGATGCAGGTGATATGGATACATTTGAGATCGTCGGAACAGGCGGAGACAATGCAGGAAGTTTTAACATCTCAACCACATCAGCATTTGTGGCTGCAGCTGCAGGAATGAAGGTTGCCAAGCACGGTAACAGAGCTGCTTCATCGAAGTCAGGAACAGCTGATTGCCTTGAGGCACTCGGCGCCAATATAGACCTTGATCCCGAGAAGTGTGTAAGCCTTCTTGAAGAGACAGGATTCTGCTTCTTCTTTGCTCAGAAGTATCATACATCAATGAAGTATGTTGGCTCGATCCGTAAGGAGCTTGGATTCAGGACAGTATTCAATATCCTTGGACCTCTTACCAATCCCGTTCATCCGAAGAGACAGCTCTTAGGCGTATATGATGAGCTTCTCGTTGAGCCTCTTGCACAGGTTTTATACGGCTTAGGTGTCAAGAAGGGTATGGTAGTTTACGGCAAGGAAAAACTTGATGAGATCACGGCTGTTGGTCCCACCAAGGTATGTGAATTCGGTGAGGGCAAGTATATCAATTATGAGATCACTCCTGAAGAGTTCGGACTGACAAGCTGCAAGGCTGAGGACCTTAAGGGCGGCACACCTGAAGAGAATGCACAGATCACACTGGATATCTTAAGCGGCAAGCTTAAGGGACCCAAGAGAGACACGGTGCTTATGAATGCAGGTGCTTCCCTCTATATCGGAGATAAGGCTGCAAGCCTTAAGGAAGGTATCGAACTGGCAGCAAAGCTTATAGATGACGGAAGTGCTCTTAAGGCGCTCAATGCATTTATAGAGGCATCAAACAGGTAGCAGAATCGTTCTCTTGCGGTGATGTTACGGAAGATATCATCCGGGAAAGGATAAGGTAGAAGACCATGGCAGGTAAAAATAGAAGCGACAGATATGCTCCTTCTGTAGAGGATCTGTTCGGATACAGTGAAAACTATAACTATGTACCCATAAAGAGAGAGATCTTATCGGATATGTTTACGCCGATACAGGTCCTTAAGAAGCTCAAGGCAGTCAGCGACCATGTTTTTATGCTTGAGAGTGCTGCAGACAATGAAGGATACGGAAGATATTCCTTCCTTGGATTTAATCCCAGGCTGTGCCTCACCTGTCTTAACGGACATCTGACTGTCACCAATGACGATAACAATGTCCTTGATGACCTTCAGATCAAGCATCCGGGTAAATACATAAGCGAGACCGTGAAGGAATACAAGTGTCCGAGACTGCCGGGTTTCCCACCGTTTACCGGAGGTCTTGTCGGATATTTCGCGTATGACTATATCAAGTATGCCGAACCGTCTCTTGATCTTAATGCGAAGGATGAGGAGGGATTTAAGGATGTAGACCTTATGCTCTTTGACAAGGTGATAGCCTTTGATAATGTAAAGCAGAAGATCGTGATCATAGCCAACGTCAGCGTGGCCAGCAGGACAGACATACTGCTTCGCGGAACGGGCGATTACAAGGTCAATACGGCATACATAGAAGAAAACTATGAGAAGGCCTGCAGGGATATCGATGCGATCGTTGATATCATCAGAAACGGAGCTGAAGCTGTAGAAGAGCCCGGAGAGCTTAAGTCTGAGTTCCGCACGCTTTTTGACAAGAAGAGATACTGCGATATGGTCGAAAAAGCCAAGGATCATATCCATGAAGGAGATATATTCCAGGTTGTATTGAGCAATAGGATGGATGCTGACTATTCGGGAAGCCTTCTTGATACATACAGGATGTTAAGGACAGTGAATCCCTCTCCCTATATGTTCTACTTCTCGGGCGATGATATAGAGGTGGCAGGTGCTTCTCCTGAAACACTTGTCAAACTTAAGGACGGTGTGCTCCATACATTCCCGCTTGCAGGGACCAGAAAGAGAGGAGCAGATGATGAAGAAGATGAGGCTCTCATAGAAGATCTTCTTAATGATGATAAAGAGAAAGCCGAGCATAACATGCTGGTTGATCTTGGCCGTAACGATATAGGCAGGATCAGTGAGATTGGCTCCGTGGAAGTGGAGCGGTACATGGATGTGCTTAAGTTCTCTCATGTGATGCATATAGGTTCTACCGTCAGAGGCAGATTGCGCAAGGGCTTTGACCAGTTAAGCGTCATTGATTCGATCCTTCCCGCAGGTACGCTCTCAGGTGCTCCCAAGATAAGGGCATGTGAGATCATCAATGAACTTGAGGACAATAAGCGCGGCATATACGGCGGTGCAGTCGGATATATTGATTTTGCCGGCAACCTTGATACATGTATAGCCATAAGGCTTGCCTATAAGAAGGGCGGCAAGGTATACATCAGAAGCGGTGCGGGCATTGTGGCTGATTCTGTTCCTGAGAAGGAATATGAAGAGAGCATCAATAAGGCCAAGGCAGTAGTCACGGCTCTCAGTATGAAGGAGGATTGATCATATGGATAAGAAAAAGATCCTGCTTATAGATAATTACGACAGCTTCTCATATAATCTCTATCAGTACATCGGTGAGATAGCAGAGGAAAAATGGGGCAACTTAAGCGGAGTGCAAAATGACACTTCTGTCATATCCGGGACGGGCTGTGAGATCCGCGTAATAAGAAATGATGAACTCAGCGTATCGCAGATCGAGGCATATAAGCCCGACTATATCATCATATCCCCGGGACCCGGAAGACCTGCGGATGCGGGAGTGTGTGAAGAAGTGATACGGGCGATGGAAGGAAAGGCTAAGATACTTGGCGTATGCCTCGGACATCAGGCCATATGCGAAGCATACGGAGCCACTGTTACCTATGCATCCGAGCTCATGCACGGCAAGCAGTCGGATGCAAGTGTCGATTCGGACTGTCCACTGTTTAAGGATCTGCCCGCGAGCATTCCTGTAGCCAGATATCATTCACTGGCAGCGGACAAGGATACATTGCCCGAGACCCTTAAGTCAGTGGCGCGTACATCAGACGGCGAGGTCATGGCTGTAGCGCACAGGGATTATCCGGTCTACGGTCTGCAGTTCCATCCGGAATCGATACTCACACCGGATGGCAAGACCATACTTAAGAACTTCTTTGCATAATAAAACGGGGCATATCGGTAAGATATGCCCCATAATCGTTTTACTGAAGTTTATTACTGAATGTTTGACATGATATCGCCGAAATCATCCTTCATTTTCTGCTCATATTCAAGAGCATGTTCGGTAGCCAGATCCATGTATTTGATGAAAACCTCTTCAACCGGCATCGACTTCTCCATGGCGATCGTCTGCAGGATCGGTCTTAACTTATCTATCTGTTCGGATACTTTGACTTTTTCGGGGTCTATATCAGGCATCACTTCATCTGCAAACTCCATTATCCTTTTAAGCATCTCTCTGTCTTCGGCTGTCATATATGCCTCCTTATCGTGGTGATAATGATGATCCGTGCCATGTTGCAACGGACTAAGATATAATATATATCAATCTCCGTTTTTTTTCCATAATAATCCTAAAATGTGATAAAATAATCATTGATATGTGCAAATATGCGGATATGACCGCGATGTTGTGCTGTAAAAGGGAATTTGACTAAGGGAGGGCGTGTATATGGATAATGAGTTTCTTGATACCGGATTGGCGGGACAGCTGCCAATAGGACTTCCGGGAGGTTTCTTTGTATATGAAGCCGAGGGGGATGAGAAGATCACGTTTGCGGAGCCCAACGTGTTCGGCCTGTATGAATGCGATACATATGAGGAATTCATCGAACTGACCGGCGGAACATTTAAGGGGATGGTCTATTCTGAAGATCTGTATAAGATACAGGATCAGATCCAGGCGCAGACGATGTTCGGTGAGAAGCGTCATGACTATGTGAGATATCGTATCTGTACCAAGACCGGCAAGATAAGGTATATCGAGGATTTCGGACATCTGCTCCATTGGAGTAACGGGAAGAGCTTCTTCTATGTGTTTATCGTGGATGTGGATCAGAATGAGTTCTATAACAGTAACCGTAATTCACTGGCGGAAGCTGAGATACTGTCTTCAAATCCCGATACAGACCCGCTGACCGGACTCTTCACGATGTCCTTATTCTATCAGAGGGTTCAGAATCTGCTGAGTGATCCTGAGAGCAGAAGACAGGATATCTCGTTCATTCATTTTGATGTTCCGAACTTCAAACTCTACAACGAGAGACACGGGTTTAAGCTCGGAGATGAACTCCTGTGCGAGCTGGCCAAGAATATCAGGGAAGTGTTTAACAGCGCTACCGTATCCAGGTTCTCGGACGATCATTTTGTGGTATGTAATGTCGGCGACAGAGGCGATGCCGTAACCAAGGTCGAGGAAGTCAACAGAAGGATGATGATGACGGAGGATGCCAACAGGAGAGTCCGTATCAAGGCAGGTATCTACTTCCTTGATGACAGAAGTGCGGAGGTCGGTCTGGCATGTGATCATGCACGTCTTGCGTGTAACAGCATCAAGCACCACCATGACGTATATTATTGCATCTATGATGAGATGTTGAGAGAGCAACTGCGTAAGCAGCAGTATGTTGTGGATCATATAGATGAGGCTGTGGCCAATGAATACATCAAGGTATTCTACCAGCCGGTCATCCGTGTTGAGAGCGGAGAGATCTGCGGATATGAGGCGCTGGTGCGCTGGAATGATCCGAAGGTTGGGATGCTGAATCCCGGTGATTTCATAGAGACTCTTGAGAACTTCCATCTGATACATCTCGTGGACAGCTTCGTGATCCGCAAGGTCTGCGAGGACTACAGGAGACTGTCAGAGGCGGGCGAGGACGTGGTTCCCGTATCCATCAATTTCTCGAGGCTTGACTTCGAACTCTGTGATATCGTCAGTATCCTTGAAGAGACCAGGAAAAAGTATGACGTGCCTGTTGAGATGATAGATATCGAGATAACGGAGAGTGCACTCAATGATAATGTCGGTCACATAAGACATGAATGCGATGAGATGAGGAAGCTCGGATATAAGATCTGGCTGGATGATTTCGGAAGCGGTTATTCATCGCTTAATACTCTGGCGAATTATTCGTTCGATGTGCTCAAGCTGGATCTGGTATTCTTCAGGAGCTTTGACCGCAATCCCAAGACCGGACAGCTCATGGAATATATCATACAGGGCTCCGTGGGAATGGGACTGGCACCTTTATGTGAAGGCGTTGAGAGCGAGGAACACTACGAGTTCCTTAAGAGAGTGGGATGTGTCCGCGCACAGGGATACTACTTCGGCAAGCCCATGCCAATGGATGAGACCAGAGCGTTTACCAGGGAAAAGGGAATGGTCTGGGAGAAAAGATAAGGAGATATAAGAATGGCTACAGTAAGACCGTTTGCGGCATATATGCCGGCGCAGGGATATGAGAGCAGGATAGCGGCTCTTCCCTATGATGTATATAACAGGGAGGAGGCTAAGGTCGTTGTCAAGGATAATGAGTATTCCTTCCTTCGCATAGACAGGGCGGAGACCAACTTCCCCGATGATGTGGATACTTATGATACAAAGGTTTATGACAAGGCGGATGCCCTTATTAAGGAATTCATCGAGAAGGGATACTTTGTCAAGCAGGATAAGCCCTGCTACTACATCTATGAGCTTACGATGGACGGCAGATCACAGACCGGATTTGTCGGCTGTGCATCAGTTAAGGAATATGAAGAGGGGATCATCAAGAAGCATGAGAATACCCTGGCAGCCAAGGAAGCGGACAGGATCAACCATATAGACAGGACCAATATGCAGACGGGCCCGATATTCCTTGCATTTAAGAGTAATGCAGAAGTTGACGCCTATCTTGCGGATGCCGTGAAGGCAGCTCCTTACTATGATTTCGTAAGTGAGGACGGGATTGGTCATAAGGTTTGGATAATAGATGCGGAGGAAGATATAGCTAAGATCGGCAGATTTTTCGATGATATGTCTGCGCTCTATATAGCTGACGGACATCACAGATGTGCTTCGGCATGCAGAGTGGGCGCGAAGAGACATATTGACGGTAAGGAACAGGAATCCGATTTTTTCTTAAGCGTCATATTCCCTGAGAACCAGCTTAAGATCATGGATTACAACAGAGTCGTTAAGGACCTTAACGGATATGCCGCAGAGGAATTCCTTGAGGAGCTGCAGGAATATTTTGATATCGAGGCAGCGGATTCGGCAGTCAGGCCGTCTCACAAGGGCGAGTGCGGAATGCTTCTTGAGGGAAGCTGGTACAGACTTAATATCAAGAGTCAGTGGACGAGCGATGATCCGGTGGAAGGACTGGATGTATCGCTTCTTCAGAAGTATGTCCTTGACGGTATGCTCGATATACATGATCCGAAGACAGACAGCAGGATTGATTTTGTCGGTGGTATCAGAGGTCTTGGCGAACTTGAGAGAAGGTGCAGGGAGGACTGCGTTCTGGCATTCTCAATGTATCCGACTGATATAAGGGAACTGATGGCAGTAGCTGATGCCGGAAGGCTCATGCCGCCTAAGAGCACATGGTTTGAGCCTAAGCTCAGGAGCGGGCTTTTCCTGCATGATATAGGATAAAAGAACCGGGGAATTGACGAAGACGGAATATAAGGCAGAGTGATTAGGAGGAATGTCGAAGATGAAAGACAAACTGTATAAGATGATGAACTGGCCGGAGATCGAGGCCATAGTATACGGCGAAGAAGGAAGGCCTCAGACGATCCTTGGAAGACACAATGTGTCATCCTATACGTTGTTCCAGACATTCCAGCCGGATGCCAAGTCCGTCGTGCTGGTGATAGAAGGAGACAAGAAGACCGATAAGTCCAAGGAATATACCATGGAGCTGGCTGATGAGGCAGGATTCTATGCCATAGCTATCCTTGGTAAGATCAAGGGACCTTACCACTATATGGTCACTGATGTCAAGGGTGCGAGACATAAGATATATGATCCCTATGATCCCGCTATCTATGAGGGCGTGATTGAGTTCGGTAAGGGCGATCTGGACGATTTCCTGGATGGCGGTATGTATCATGCCCATAAGATGCTGGGCGCATCGGTCGTAACGGCAGGAGGTCATAAGGGAGTCCTGTTCAGAGTATGGGCACCTGCAGCCATAAGAGTATCTGTCGTTGGTGAATTCAATGGCTTTAACGGAAAGAGCCATCCCATGATGAAGGATGATGACAGCGGGATATTCAGCCTGTTCATCCCGGGCGTGGAAGCCGGATGTGAGTACAACTATGAACTCCATGTAAGGGGCGGAAGAGTATATACGAAGCTCGATACTTATGCTGCAGTCAACAAGGGATCGCGTTCCGTTGTGGATGTTAAGAAGGCATATAAGTGGAGTGATGAAGGCTTTGCGGCCATGAGCAAGAAGGCTGATAAGCGCAAGACTCCGGTGTCCATATATCAGACAGAACTTAAGGAATTCGCAGGTAAGACCGGTAAGATCACTGAGGCTGCGGCTTCAAGCTTCGCGGCTGATATTGCAGATAAGGGTTATACATATGTACAGTGCAGGCTCTGCGGCGAGACTCCGTATACGGTATACGGAAGTGCAGGTGCCAATGACATCAAGAGGCTCGTATCGGCGCTTCATGCCGCAGGTATCGGTATCATTGCTGAATTGAACATAAGCAGCTTCTCACAGGATGACAACGGCCTTAAGGAATTTGACGGCACATATCTCTACGGTCATCTGGATGAGCGTAAGAGGACCAATGTGGCCAACGGCGGCTTTTACTATAATTATGCAAGACCTGAGGTCAAGGCATATCTTATGTCGGCGGTCAGATACTGGCTTGAGGAGTTCCATCTCGACGGCATACATATGGAGGATCTCTCATCGATGCTCTATCTGGATTACGGCAAGTATGAGGGTGAGTGGGTTGCCAACATATACGGAGGAAGAGAGAACTTAGAGGCCGTTGATTTTGTCAAGGCTCTCAATGTGATGATCCACAAGTATTTCCCTTCTGTCATAACACTTACCAAGGAGACGAGCGCATATCCGGGCGTCACGGGTACGGTTGAAGATAACGGCCTTGGATTTGACTATGTATGGAATAACGGTCTGACTGAAGACTACATTGAGTTTATCAAGAGCGAGCCGGATTCAAGGGATCTCCATCTGCTCACCGACAATATGTCCTATGCATATGCGGAGAATTACATCCTTACGATCTCGAGAGATGATGTGCTCATTGCCAATGATTATGATCATATGAGGGTCAAAAAAGGAGCGACTCTGTATGATTATATTCCCGTGGCTGATGAAGGCAAGGGGCGGGTGGCAAGGGCCACAACGGCCTATCTGTGGGCTCATCCCGGCAAGAAGCTCATATACAGCGGACAGTGTGATGATGCAGAGATCGAGGCTCTCAACAGACTATATAAGGAGCAGAGCGCACTCTATTCACTGGATACCAATCCCTATGGCTTTGAATGGATCAATGCGATAGACAGGGGAGACGGCGTCATAAGTTTCATGAGAAAGGATGAGTATCTCAATCATTCGATCCTCGTGGTATGCAACTTCTCTGATAATGAGTACTCTTCATATAAGTTCGGACTTCCCTATGAGGGCAAGTACAGGATGATATTCAATTCGGAGGACCGTAAGTTCGGCGGCAGGAGCACGGTTTCTACCCGTCCGAAGGAGACTAAGGAGGAATTCTACGACGGAAGGCCCAATTCATTAAGCCTTAAGCTGGCACCGATGACCGTATACTACTTCAGTTATACGCCTTATACCGAAGAGGAGCTTCTCAAGCTCGCCCAGCTTAAGGTCGACAAGTTCAAGGAAAAGCTTGAAAAGGAAGCCAAGGAAAAGGCAAAAGAACTAAAAGGCAAAACGGACTTGTAAATTGGTTCTTTTTAGATTATAATGTCGTTTGTGTCGCGAATCCTTTTAAGGGGTTCGCGCAGGCCGATGTAGCTCAGTCGGTAGAGCACTTCACTCGTAATGAAGGGGTCAAGAGTTCGAGTCTCTCCATCGGCTTATAGGAAAGGATTAGACGCTTCAGGCGTCTAATTTTTTCATAGGTGTTTTTTGAGGGGAGTAAGCTATGAAAGACAAGGAAAAACTGTCTTTTGATGTCACGATAAAGAATGCATGGTATGCGATGACGATGGCGATGCAGATCTGCCCGGGCATTATTGTGCATTCCTTTTTCTTATGGCTCATAGGTCACGGCGAATGGGTATTCTTCGACGGAATATTCATGCGCGTGATCGTCAATGCTCTGGATAAGGGCGAATCTTTTGACTCCATAGCTGCATTCATATTGATAAGCGGTATCATCTTTGCGGGAACATCCGTATATACGGGCTATGTCGAGAATGTCGTATATCCGCTTCAGACCAACAGGCTTTTCGGCGGCATATACAGAAAACTGTATGCCAAGGCTAAGAATGTTGAACTCCGCTGCTATGAAGATCCGGATTTCTATAACAGTTACACAATGGCCATGGACGGAGCGGAAGAGAAGATCACTGCGATCATCAGAGGTATACTCGGGGCGGTCATAGGTGCGGTCGCCGAAGTCTTTGTATTCTATCTGATGTTTGAGATAGATCATTATGCCATTCTTTTTATCCTGTCGCCGCTTGCGGGTAACTTCCTATTCGGAAATCTTAAGAACAAGTATGAATTCAAAAGATATAAAGAGCAGGCTCCCAATGAAAAGGTCCTTAACTATGTGGGCAGGATGATGTATCTGCCGGACGGGGCCAAGGAGATAAGGCTTTCCAATGTATTCTCCCTGATGAAAAAGCAGTACAGGGAGGCTACGAAGAAAAACGTGGCGATCGCTGTCAAATACGCATGGTCAAATGCAAGCTATAACTTCCTTCGGATCACATTTACCTTTACCGTGATCTTCGAAGGCGTGCTTCTGTATGCCATATACAGGAACAGGGTTACGGGCAGCATCTCGCTCTCGGAGCTTACGATCATGACCTCCTTAATGGTTGCGATGGCGTGGATCCTTATCAGGGTATTTGAGAATGTAATGGAGATACTCAAAAACGGTATGTTCATCAACAATCTCAAGAACTTCCTTGAGTATAAAGAGGTCATTCCCGAGGATCAGGACGGAGTTATGCCGGATCCCGAGTTTGACAGCCTTGAGTTTAAGGACGTCTGCTTTTCATATGACGGAGAAAAGGATACGATACATGATCTTTCATTTAAGATCGTTAAGGGGCAGACAGCTGCTCTTGTCGGGCATAACGGAGCGGGAAAGACTACCATTATCAAGCTTATGCTGAGGCTCTATGATCCCACATCCGGAGTGATCTTATATAACGGCAGGGATATAAGGGAGTACAACCTTAAGGCTTACAGGGAGATCTTTGCTACCACCTTCCAGGATTTTGCCATTTTCGGAATGACCGTTAAGGAGAATATCCTTATGGGAAGGCAGTATGAAGATGAAGATAACAGGGTTATAAAGGCACTTAAGATGGCCGGCGTCTATGACAGGGTAATGGCCATGGATAACGGCATCGATACGATGATGACAAAGGAATTTGATGACAAGGGTGCAGTCCTTTCAGGCGGTGAAAGTCAGAAGATCGCTGTCGCAAGGACGTTTATTAAGGATGCACCCATGAAGATATTCGACGAGCCTTCAAGTGCGCTCGATCCGATCGCGGAATATGAACTTTTTAAGAGCATCCTGAAGGAAGCAAGAGAGCATACCATGCTCTTTATCTCACACAGACTCTCGTCGGTTAAGGATTGCGACAAGGTATTTATGTTGGAGAAGGGCACACTTATCGAAGAAGGGACTCATTCAAGCCTTATCGCGGCGGGCAGACAGTATGCCCAAATGTATAAAAAGCAGGCGATGAACTACCTTGCGATAGAAAATGAAGAGGAGGTGATACTGTGAGCGGCAATGCTGAAGAAAAGACTAAAGCCAAACAGACCGCAAAGGAAGTGTTCTCCAATAACTTCTTCATGCTCAAGCTGATGTTCACGGCATCACCGGCGTTTGTGCTGTTCCTGGCACTTGATTCGGTGAGGAATCAGATATCCATCTTCTTTGAACATACGGTGGGGATAGGCTATGTCCTTGAGGCTGCGGAATTCGGCTATCCGTTTTGGGACGTTGCGAAGTTTATCCTGATACTGGCCGGAGCGATCACTCTGGGAATGGTATTTACGGTCATAGCCGGTGACCTTATGGCTGAAAAAGAAAGGCCGAAGGTCAGGGAAAAGATCAAGATGCTCCTGTATAAAAAGGCAAGTACGGTAGATCTTGCCTGCTATGATGATCCGGAGTTTTACAATGAGCAGGTCCTGGCCATATCCGAGGTGGACAAGCAGATCGAGAGAGTCATGGATTTTGTCAAAAATGTTCTGGCAGGTATCACTGCATTTATCACGACCGGTGTTTACTTTTTAATGAAGGATAAGGTATCGCTGATATTTGTTGTAATATCGTTTGTACTGACGATCATTTTTGAGCAGATCTATAACAGGCAGAATTACTATGTCAAGGTCGAAGGGATGCCTTATACGAGAAAAAGGGACTATATCAAGAGGATCTATTATCTGAATGATTATGCCAAGGAGATAAGACTCAATCCCAAGGTCTCGGACATCCTTTTTGATCAGTTTAACGAAGCCAATGACGAAGTATATAAGATCGAGAAGAAGTATGCTTTTAAAAAGTGGGCCTTGGGCTTTATCAAGAAATATCTGTGCGATGACCTCTTCTATACGGTGATATTCATCATATATCTGGTCTATCAGTCTGCGGTACTTCACAGGCTGTCGTTCAGCACTGTTGCGATCCTGTTTAATTCATTCGGAAGGATGAGAAACAGTATGAGAGTGTTCTCGGAGTCGTACCCTTATGCCTGTGAGAGCAGCCTGTATATCGGCAAGATCAGGAAGTTCCTTGGATATGAGTCCAAGATCGTCTCTGAGAAGAACCTCATTCCTGATAAGAGTGCAAAAGAGATCGAACTTAAGGATGTTTCTTTTGCATACGGCGACAGTGATGAGATGATGATAAAGAATATAGACCTGCATATACGTCCGGGTGAGAAGATCGCTCTGGTCGGCTATAACGGAGCGGGCAAGACTACGCTGGTTAAGCTGCTTATGCGGCTCTATGATGTGAAGAGCGGCCGGATCCTGGCGGATAATATGGATATCCGCGATTATGATCCGGAGAGTTACAGGGATACGATAGGCACGGTATTCCAGGACTTCCAGATATTTGCGGGGACCGTTACCGAAAATGTCATTCTGGATGTATCCGAGAATGCCGACATAGACAGAGTCAGAAAGGCCCTTACGGAAAGCGGTCTTATAGGCAGGATAGACAGATTTAAGCAGGGACTTGATACGGAACTCACGACAGAGTTCTCCAAGGAAGGAGTGAACCTCTCAGGCGGTGAAAGTCAGAAGCTTGCGATAGCCAGGGTGTTCTATAATGATGCCGGGCTTATGATCTTAGATGAACCGTCAAGTGCGCTCGATCCGATAGCCGAGTATCAGCTCAACCACACGATGTTATCTGCCACAGGCGATAAGACCGTGATATTCATATCTCACAGACTTTCGACGACACGTAACGCAGACAGGATAATCATGCTTGAAAACGGCAGGATAGCAGAAGAAGGAAGTCATGAAGAGCTGCTTAAGCTTAACGGAAAATATGCTCAGATGTGGAAGGCTCAGGCCGGTGCATATATAGCCGTCTGACGGAGTGCTTAAGTCTCCGACGGACCGGATGACACCGCTGCGTGCGACAGGCCTCGTGATGCTTTACATAACTCGGAAATATGCGATATTTCCGAGTTTTTCCTTGTCTGAAAGTGACGTATATGATATTATCAAATTTAGATTTTATTTAGATTGGATTAATATGCGGAGGTGGACCATGGCAGGGCTGTGGGGTGGAAGATTCGTTAAGAATACAGATGATGAAGTGTTCGCATTTAATGAATCACTTTCATTTGATCATAGGCTGTATGCCCAGGATATAGACGGCAGTATCGCTCATGTTGTTATGCTTGAGAAGCAGCGTATTCTGACACTTGAGGAGAAGGATGCGATCGTCAAGGGGCTTACGGGCATTAAGAGAGAGATAGAGTCAGGTGACCTTGTTTTTTCACCTGAATATGAGGATATACACAGCTTCATAGAAGCCAAGCTGATCGAGAGGATAGGAGATGCCGGCAAGAAGATGCATACAGGCAGGAGCCGTAACGATCAGGTGGCACTGGACATGAAGCTCTATGTGAGGGATGAGATAGTCGATATCGATGAGAGGCTCGGTGAACTGCAGACTGTCATCACGGATATAATCGAAGCCAACATAGATACATATATGCCTGGATTTACGCATATGCAGAAGGCCCAGCCGGTGACGGTGGCCCATCATATGGGAGCATATATGGAGATGTTCATCCGCGACAGGGACAGGCTCAATGACATATATAAGAGGATGAATTACTCGCCTCTCGGAAGCGGTGCGCTGGCAGGGACCACATATACACTCGACAGGGAGTATGTTGCGAGTATGCTTGGTTTTGAGGGAGCCACCCGTAACTCCATGGACTCGGTTTCCGACAGAGATTATCTGATCGAGCTCATGTCGGCACTGTCTACGGTGATGATGCACCTAAGCCGCTTCAGCGAGGAGATCATCATCTGGAACAGCAATGAATACCGGTTTGTGGAGATAGATGACGGCTACTCGACAGGTTCGAGCATCATGCCGCAGAAGAAGAATCCGGATATCGCGGAGCTTGTAAGAGGCAAGACAGGCAGAGTATACGGCTCGCTCATCGGGATGCTCACAGTGATGAAGGGCATACCGCTTGCGTACAACAAAGATATGCAGGAGGATAAGGAGCAGGTATTTGATGCGATAGATACCGTAAAGGACTGCATCCATCTGTTTGCGGGAATGCTTAAGACTATTACATTCAATAAAGATGTGATGGCCGTAAGTGCGATGAAGGGCTTTACCAATGCGACGGATGCTGCGGACTATCTTGTTAAGAAGGGCGTTGCCTTCAGAGATGCACATGAGATCATCGGAAGACTCGTGCTGTACTGCATAGATAACGATAAGGCCATAGAGGACTGCTCGATAGAAGAGCTGCAGGCCATAAGCGATGTGTTCGGCACGGATATCTATGATGAGGTGAGTCTCAAGACATGTGTGAATAAGAGACTGACCAAGGGCGGTCCGGCACCGGATAAGATGAAGGAGTGCCTTGAGTTTTACAGAGAATATCTCGCTAACAGCGGTAAGATAGATAGAAAAGTGAGCGTTCCGACCGATATAAGATGAAGCGGAAACGTTCAGAGGAGGTAATTATGAGTGATAAGTTGCAGGTAGGAATCTTAGGTGGAACGGGTATGGTAGGACAGAGATTTATCTCTCTGCTTGAGAATCATCCCTGGTTTGAAGTAAAGGTCATTGCGGCCAGCCCCAGAAGTGCAGGCAAGACATATGAAGAGGCAGTCGGAGACCGTTGGAAGATGGATACTCCTATGCCTGAGGCGGTTAAGAAGATCGTTGTCATGAATGTCAATGAAGTTGAGGCTGTTTCAAAGGAAGTTGACTTTGTTTTCTCAGCAGTAGACATGACAAAGGACGAGATCAGAGCCATAGAGGAAGAGTACGCCAAGGCTGAGACTCCCGTTGTTTCCAACAATTCGGCTCACAGATGGACACCGGATGTTCCCATGGTCGTACCGGAGATCAATCCCGGACACATGGATGTAATACAGTTCCAGAGAAAGAGACTCGGTACACAGAGAGGCTTTATCGCAGTTAAGCCCAACTGTTCGGTACAGAGCTACGTGCCCGCTCTTACGGCATGGATGGAATATGAGCCTTATGAGGTGGTTGCTACGACTTATCAGGCTATTTCAGGCGCAGGCAAGACATTCAAGGACTGGCCTGAGATGGTTGGCAATGTGATCCCTTATATCGGCGGTGAGGAAGAGAAGTCCGAGAAGGAACCTCTTCGTATATGGGGCCGTATCGAGAACGGAGTTATCGTTCCCGCAGAGTCTCCTGTTATTACCTGCCAGTGTATAAGAGTTCCCGTGCTCAACGGACATACGGCTGCAGCCTTCGTTAAGTTCAAGGCTAAGCCTACCAAGGAAGAGCTCGTTGCCAAGCTTCGTGAATATAAGGGCGTTCCTCAGGAGCTTAAGCTTCCCAGTGCTCCCGCACAGTTCATCCAGTACCTTGAGGAAGATAACAGACCTCAGGTTACGATGGATGTGGACTATGAGAGAGGCATGGGTATCAGCATAGGTCGACTGAGAGAAGATAAGGTATATGACTGGAAGTTTGTGGGACTGTCTCACAATACCGTAAGAGGCGCAGCCGGCGGAGCCGTAGAGTGCGCAGAACTGCTCAAGGCACAGGGGTATATAACAAAGAAGTAAGGCAAAAGCAAAAAGGGTTACAAGGAGAGATTGATAATGCTTATCGGCAGAGATTCGGAACTTAATGTGCTGAATGAATATAAGAGGCGCAGCGGCAATCAGGTAATGATAATGTACGGTCTTAAGGGAGTGGGCAAGACCACTCTTGCCAGAGAATTCCTGGCGGATTCCGGAGACTACATATTATTTGACTGCAAGCAGGTATACGAGAGAGAACAGTTATATCAGTGGAGCAATACGGACAAGGTTCCGCTTGAGATGCCTGAATATCCCGAGTACAGCGATCTGTTCAAAGCCATCGGAGATCATTTTGCGGACAGCGAGAATAAGAACATACTGGTCTTTGATGAGTTCCAGTATCTGCTCAAGTATTCCAATGAGTTTACCAACAATCTCTTTGATTTCCTGGCAGAAAGTGAGAAGCCTTATTTTGTGATACTCATAAGCTCATCGATTGAATGGGTGGAGAACAGCATGGTCGGCAAGATCGGCCCCAGAGCAAGAGGCATCACCGGCTTCTTTAAGGTTGCCGAGCTTCGCTTTGCTGATTTCAGAACATACTTTACAAAGTTTAAGTACGACGAGTGTGTGACAGGATATGCCATACTCGGCGGCATACCCAAGCTGTGGAAGTATTTCGACAAGAATAAGAGTTTTAAGGATAATATCCTTCATAACATACTCGATGTAAACGCACCTCTGCTCACATACGGAGAGGATTTTGTAGCGGGTGAGCTCAGAGAGACCAGTGTGTACAATACGATATTGTGGGCGCTGGCAAACGGAAAGAACAAGCTTAACGATCTCTATGCTCATACGCAGTTTAGCCGTGCTAAGATATCGGTATATATCAAGAACCTGATGGAGCTTGGCTTTGTGAGCAAGGAGTTCTCCGTAGATACGGAAGGAAGAGAGAATACACAGAAGGGTGTATATGACATATGCTGCAACTATGTGGATTTCTCATATAAGTTCCTCTTCCCGTATAAGAATGAGCTGACATATAAGGATGCGACACAGTTCTATAACGAACACATCAAGCCGAATCTCAAGAAGTATACGGCCAAGTATTTCCCGTCTATATGTAAGGAATACCTTGATACCCAGAACGGCTTCAACAATCTTCCCATTAAGTATGACAGGATGGGTTCATGGCTCGGTAAGGCCGGAACCATTGACTTTGTATGCCGTGATGAAGGTGAGCATACTCTGATCGCGCTGTGTAACTGGGAGAAGCCGATGATGAGATTTGATGACTATGAGTGGCTCATGTATTGTGCCAAGCAGGCCAAGATCACTCCCGATTACGTATATCTGTTCTCGGCAGGCGGCTTTGATGACGGCTTGCATTTTGCCGTGAGCAGCAAGAAGAATATTAAACTTATAACGCTGGACGAATTATAATTGGCTAAGAAACTTATCATAACTGAGAAACCCAGTGTTGCCAGAGAATTCGGCAAGGCACTGGGCGAGAGAATGACAAACAGAAACGGATACATGGAGTCCGACAACTACGTGATCACATGGTGTGTGGGTCACCTGGTGACGATGTGTTATCCCGATGCATATGATCCGGCACTTAAGAAGTGGTCGCTTGATACCATTCCTTTTATACCGGAGCAATACAAGTATCAGATCATTGACAATGTACGTAAGCAGTTTGAGGTGATCAAAGGCTTATTTCACAGAGATGACATTGATGTCATATACAATGCCGGAGACTCGGGAAGAGAAGGTGAATACATCCAGAGACTCGTCAAGCAGGAGGCAGGATGTAATCCCAAGGCTGTCTGGAAGCGAGTATGGATCGATTCGCAGACTGAGGATGAGATAAGACGTGGCATAAGGGAAGCCAAGGATATGTCGGAGTATGACAATCTCTCCGATGCGGCTTACTTAAGGGCCAAGGAAGACTATCTCATGGGAATCAACTTCTCGAGAGCATTGACGCTTAAGTACTCATATCCCGTGAAGAACTTTCTGGGACTTGATAAATGCGTCATATCCGTGGGGCGTGTCATGACCTGTGTACAGGGCATGGTAGTCAAGAGAGAGCGTGAGATAAGAGCGTTTAACAAGACTCCGTTCTATAAGCTTATCGCTCAGTTTGATGTCGACGGTGTAACCTACCAGGGTGAGTGGAGAGTAAGTGATGAGAGCGAATATAGGGCTCATCCCGCGCTGTATAAGACTGTCGGATTCACTGACAGAGCCGTTGCAGAGGAACTCATAAATAAGCTTAAGCAGAATGCGACAGGCAGGGTAGATAAGGTTGAAAAGAAGAAGAACAACAAGAAGCCTCCGCTGCTGTATAACCTCGCAGAACTGCAGAACGACTGCTCAAAGTTCTTCAAGATAAGTCCTGATGAGACGCTTAAGATCGCTCAGGAACTCTATGAGAAGAAACTGACCACCTATCCCAGAACGGATGCAAGAGTATTATCAAGTGCCGTTGCGGGTGAGATACTTAAGAACTTAAACGGTCTTAAAAACATAGGATCCATGAAGGCCTATGTTGATCATATAATCGAGACAAAGGAATACGAGAAACTTAAGAAGTCCAGATTCGTGGATGATAAGCAGATAACCGATCATTATGCGATCATCCCGACAGGAGAGGGACTCAGTTCCTATGCGAGTCTGTCGGATACGGCTAAGAAGGTCTACGAGGTGATAGTCCGCAGGTTTTTAGCCATATTCTATCCGGCCGCCGTATATCAGAAGATCACTATTGATACGGTCGTCGGAAGTGAGCATTTCATTTCGGGATATAAGACCCTGCTTGATGAGGGCTATCTTGCAGTAATGAAGTATTCGTTTGCCGATGCGGCTAAGGATAAAAAAGACAAGACAGGAGCACAGGGCGATCAGCAGGGAGAGTCCGACCCGGGCGATAAGGAAGACCCGGAACAGGAAGCAGATGAGTCGCTGCAGGTTTTCCTGAATGGATTAAAGAAGAATACGGAAGCGGCAGTTTCATCGATAGATATCAAGGAAGGAGAGACTACTCCTCCCAAGAGATATACATCCGGAACCATGATCCTTGCGATGGAGAATGCGGGACAGCTCATAGAGGATGAGGAACTCAGAGAGCAGATTAAGGGCAGCGGTATAGGTACTTCCGCAACCCGTGCGGGCATCCTTGAGAAGCTTGTCACTAACGGATATCTGGCACTGAACAAGAAGACTCAGGTCATCACGCCTACGCTGCTTGGTGAGATCATATATGAGGTTGTTGACGGTTCCATCAAGGCGCTGCTTGATCCCAAGCTTACTGCGAGCTGGGAGAAGGGTCTGACCGGGGTTGCCGGTGGGACGATATCAAGTGATGAATATATAGTCAAGCTTAACGATTTTGTCGTAAGAAGAACCGACTATGTCAAGAAGCTCAATTCCGGAAGCGCCCAGATGCAGGCGAATTTCAATAAAGTCAGAGGTTATTATAAATGAATGGTTTGACCATAGAAGAACTCTATGATCTCAATGAGACCATAGCGGCCGATGTTTTTAAGGGAGTGACCTATCCGTGGGAAGTGCTCGGAAGGATTAAGCAGTTTATAATCGAACTGGGAAATACTCTCGATCCCGAAGTGTATGAGAAGCGCGGCGAGGATATATGGATCGCTAAGAGCGCCAAGGTCTTTGACAGTGCATACATCGGAGGTCCCTGTATAATAGATGAGGATGCCGAGGTCAGGCATTGTGCCTTCATAAGGGGGAGTGCGGTCGTAGGAAAGGGTGCCGTAGTCGGCAACAGCACGGAACTTAAGAACGTTATCCTTTTCAATAAGGTGCAGGTACCTCACTACAACTATGTCGGAGACAGCATATTGGGCTACAAGGCACATATGGGTGCGGGATCCATCACATCCAATGTCAAGAGTGACAAGACACTTGTAAAAGTGCATGCTGATTCGGGTGATATAGAGACCGGGCTTAAGAAGTTCGGGGCGATGCTTGGAGACGAAGTGGAAGTGGGATGCAATTCGGTGCTCAATCCGGGAACCGTGATCGGCAGGAAGAGCAGTATCTATCCCACGAGCTGTGTGAGAGGTGTGATCCCGGAAGGTCATATCTATAAGGACAGGACGGAGATCGCTGCAAGGGAGTAAGATAGCAGAGGGTTTACATGGAATATCTCGAGTACGAAAAACTGAAAGAAGAAGAGCAGATCGAAGTTGTCATCAACGGTGAGATCGATGACGTTATCCATGGCCTGTTGGTCGTCAATATGGATAATTATGGCATGATCCTTGATAAGATCGGACCGGAGCGAATGGATCGTATCCTTATAAAGGTCAACGAATCGTTCAATCAGATATTCAGAGGATCTGATATCGTCGTCAGGCTTAAGTATGACGAGTTCATCGTGCTGGCCAGGAATATCAAGGAACTGGGCAATATAGAGTTCCTTGCGACCAAGCTCCTTGATACATTCCGCAAGATGGATCCGGTAGATGATATGAAGCTTACATGCTCTGTCGGTATATCCATCTATCCCTTCCAGGGTGTAAGATATGATGAACTCAAGAACAAGGCCTACAGAGCCATGTACAGGGCCAAGGCCAACGGCAAGGATACGCTGCGTCTGTATGATGCCGCTCTGACCAAGATCCTGTATCATGATTATGTCTTCGACAGACCGTCATATAATAAATATAAAAGCTTTAATCTCTATGAGCTGACGGCCAAGAAGTCGCTGCTTGAGATCTGTGCGAACCTCCTTATGGATGACAGGGATGCACTTGCCGCCATGAATTCCATACTGGAGATCGCATGTATGTATTACGGATTCTCGAGAGTGTACTATTATGCACTTGAGGGTATCGACAAGGTCGCGCGCAAGAAGCTTACCTATGCCAATCCCGGATTTGAGTATACGGCTGAGAGCGAGATCATGAAGGCGCTCAGAGAGGACATGCAGATCAGGATCTCCGAGAGATATACTTCCCTTGCACTCATTGATTCGGATGATGAGACTGTTGATGAGGAAGTCAGACTGACTCTTAAGGATAAGGATATCAATCAGCTGCTGTACTTCCCCGTGGGCAATGCAAGCGGTATATTCAGAGGGGCATTTATCTTTGAGAACATGTCGGTCGAGAAGATCAATCTGACTGATGAAGAGATATCCAAACTGGATGAAGCCATGCGCTCGGTACAGGCTTATTTCTTCAGTGCGCATGCCAAGAGATTTGCCAAGGAAAATGTGGCGAAGCTTGAGATGTTTGAGAATATCCCGGCCAGCGTATATATCATCAATGCGGAGACTCATGAGATTGAGTTTGCCAATAACAAGGCCAAGAAGCACAACGAGGGCGGACATATCGGAGAATTGTGCTATTCCACATTCTGCAACAGGTCATCTCCGTGTACAAACTGTCCGCTTAATACGATGGATGAGAATGATGAACATGCCAACGGCGTGATATCATATTACAATTTCGCCAACAGAGAATGGAGCTACAACCTGTTATCTTGGATGGGTGTATATGAGAACAAGGGAAGGGCTGTTATGATCTCTGTTAATGTCAATGACTTTGTCAATGATCTTGATCAGCTTGACAGACTGGCGGGAGGTACGGATCTTAAGGATCTGTGATGTTTTCAGGTGACTGAGTGAAGTTTTCACTGGTTATATATTACACAATATTTGAAAGGAGTTAACACATGATCTATTCAAAAGAAGTTGAAGAAATGTGTCCGGTTGCACAGGGTGTCAACCACGGATGCGCTCCTATCCCTGAGGA
>JAEEGL017213923.1_pt1 | contig 27295 bp, 22 predicted proteins | sample 9134231 | NCBI WGS metagenome assembly JAEEGL01 (sample SAMN16246548, study PRJNA631951) | gut metagenome | biome: gut microbiome; feature: rumen; material: fiber-attached | host: Bos | place: Iran: Karaj | collected 2018-10
AAAAAAAATTTATTTTTGTTTGTTTTAAACCTTTTGCTCAATTCTTAAATCGAATTGTTGTTTTGTAAATTTAACAATACGTTTATTTCGTCATATACAGTTTTCAAAGACTCAAATTCGAACCAATATTTTATATTGGCGCGAATAATATAATATCATTAAACACATTACATGTCAACGAAATTATATTAAATAAGATGGTGGTCAGGGCTGGTTTCGAACCAGCGAACCCTAAGGAGCAGATTTACAGTCTGCCGCGTTTAGCCTCTTCGCTACCTGACCATATTTTTTGCTCTGTTTAATGTCAGTGCTTATTTAGTATATCATTATAAAAATTTAATGTCAACAATAATTTTTTGAATTTTTCAGTTTTTTTCGAAGATTTTTAGAGAAAAGAAAAAACGGCTATAAATAGCCATTTATTTCTTAATTTTTTTATCTAATTCATATGAGGCAAGCATAATAATTCTTTTGCATTTTTGACACTCTAATTTAATGTCAGCACCAACTCTAATTACCTTCCATTCATTACATCCACATACATGTGGCTTCTTTGTTTTTATAATCTCATTTAAGGTATACATTATAATGGATTCCTCTTTATCTTACTAAATTCTCTTGGGTATTTATTTGGTGCGTTTTTTATTTTTTCAATAACAATTATTTCTCTTTTACCAGCCTCGCCAGGAAGCTCTGCCTCTATTATTTTAGAAACCTTGCCTCCAAGTATCTTAATTGCATTTTCAGCCTCTTCTAATTCTTCTTTTGCAATTTGACCCTTCATAGCTATAAAATAGCCACCAACTTTAACAAGTGGCATACAAAGCTCTGCTAATACATTTAGTCTTGCAACTGCTCTTGCTGTTACATAATCAAATGATTCTCTTTTTTCTTTAGCATAATCTTCTGCTCTAAAGTGAAATGCTTTAACATTATCTAGCTTTAATAATGAAACTAAATCATTTAAGAAATTAATTCTTTTATTTAAGGCATCAATAATATATACATTTGCATTTTTAGAAACAATAGCTAATGGAATAGATGGGAAGCCTGCTCCTGAGCCAACATCTAATATAGAATATGGCTTAGAGTTATCTAAAGCCTTTAAAATGAATAATGAATCTAAGAAATGCTTAATATAGACATCTTCACGTTCAGTAATAGATGTTAAATTCATATATTCATTTACTTCAACTAGCTTTGAATAATATAATTCGAATTTATTTAATATATTTTCATTACATGAAATATTAAGCTTCGCTAATTCATTATTAAAATCCATTTTAATGCCCCTTTCTATTCATTTTCTCAATATATACTACTAATACAGAAATATCAGCAGGATTTACTCCACTAATTCTTGAAGCCTGTCCGATATTTAATGGCTTAATCTTCTTAAGCTTTTCTCTTGCCTCTAGAGCAATGTTATCAACATCATCATAATTGATATCTGAAGGTATTTGCATATTTTCAAAATTATTCATTCTTCTTGCCTGCTCACGAGCTTTAGCAATATATCCTTCATATTTAAAATTAATTTCAACCTGCTCTAGGATTTCATCAATATCATCATAATCAATATCTAATGAAATACCTGAAGCATCTAATAATTCTTTTACAACATCATAATTAATTTCTGGTCTCTTAATTAAATTATATAATGTCATACTTTCATTTAGCTCAGTTGAATTATATTTAACAATAATACTATTAGCTATTTCCTTTTTAATCTTAATAGTCTTGAAATCAGCTAATAGCTTTTGAATAGCTTCTTTCTTCTTACATAATCTATTATATTGTTCATCAGAAATAGTTCCAGCCTGATAACCATATTCTCTTAATCTTAGATCAGCATTATCATGTCTTAATAATAATCTATATTCAGCTCTTGATGTTAATAATCTATAAGGCTCATCAGTTCCTTTTGTTACTAAATCATCAATCATTACTCCAATATATGCTTCATCTCTAGATAAGATTAATGGCTTTTTACCTTTAATCTTCATTCCAGCATTAATACCAGCGATAATGCCTTGACCTGCAGCCTCCTCATAGCCTGAAGTACCATTAATTTGACCTGCAGTAAATAAATTATTAATAATCTTTGTTTCAAGGCTTGGCCATAATTCTAATGGATCAATGGCATCATATTCAATTGCGTATGAATATCTTACAACCTCACAGTTTTCAAGCCCTGGTAATAATCTAATCATTTTATCTTGTACATCTACTGGCATTGATGTTGAAAATCCACCAATATATGTTTGATCTAGCTCTAATGATTCTGGTTCATAAAAGATTTGATGTCTTTCTTTATCTTTAAATCTAACAATCTTAGTTTCAATAGATGGACAATATCTAGGACCAACACCCTTAATTACGCCACCATACATCGATGATTCATCTAGATTATCTAATATTAATTTATGTATATCTAAATTTGTATATGTTAAATGACAAGGAATATTTACATTTAATAAAGAATTATATCCTTTATCAAAGCTATAATGCCATGCCTTCTCATCACCATTTTCAATGCTTGCTTTAGAAAAATCAATTGTAGATGCTTTAATTCTAGGTGGAGTACCAGTTTTTAATCTTTGAATAGTAAATCCAAATCTTCTTAATGCTTCACTAATACCCTTAGTTGTTCTTTGTCCATCTGGTCCTTCATTTTTAGTCCAGTGTCCTCTTAATATTCTAGAATCTAGATATGTACCTGTAGTTAATATTACACATTTAGCTAATATTTCTTCTTTTTCTTCAAAAACAACACCCTTTACAGTTTTGTTTTCTTCTAAAATATCAGTAACATATCCTTCCTTTAAAGTTAAGTTTTCAAGTGAGCTTAGATATTTAGACATTTCTCTTGGATATAAAAGCTTATCCTCTTGGAATCTTAAAGCCCATACGGCAGGACCCTTAGATTGGTTTAGCATTTTAGTTTGAATCTGACATAAATCAGCATTCTTACCCATATATCCACCTAGGGCATCAATTTCTCGTACTACGACACCCTTGGCAGGACCTCCAATTGATGGATTACAAGGCATAGATCCTAACATGCTTAAATTACCACTTATTAACATTGTTTTTAATCCCATTTTACTTGTGGCAACCGCAGCCTCACATCCAGCATGACCACCACCAACAACGATAACGTCAAACATCATAATCACCTATTAAAATAATATTCCTTTAAATAATACCACTTTAGAGTCCCATTAACAACAATTGACTCAATTTTTTTTCTATGTTATAATAAAAAAAACGTGTGACATTTAATAATTTTAATATTTTTATATTAATATAACCCCTAAAAGAGGGAGGTGGTTTATATGAAAAAGGAAAACTATGATGAAATTTTAAAGTTATACAATAATTTTATCTTTTTTGTCGACACAAAAAATAAAATAGTTGAATCAATAATGGATGGAAATACTTTGTTATGCGACAGTATGACATTTGAAGAATTCACGCCTTTTTTCCAAAACCACTTTGAGATAACTGAGGAATCAGCATCTAAGATCTATAGATTCTTAAATCAATTAAAGATTGGTGATGAGAATATCTTCACATTTGAAGCTAAATATGATCTTTTAAATGATGACAAGCTTCCTATGATTATTAAAGGAAGACGAATTGATTCTTATAGAGCTATATTATCCTTCTCTTCTGATAGAAAGGTTGATAATAAAGAGGTTGATGGTTTAACTAAGCTTCCTACAGCGGATGCGTTAAAGCCATATATTAAAAATGCAATTCAACAAAATATTCCATTTGCGTTAATGTTATTTGATATTGATAGATTCCAAGATTTCTATCAAAAATATGGAAGCATTTATGCAGATATCTTATTAGTTGAAACTGCTGCTTCTATTAAGAAGGTTGTAAAGACAAATGGTTATATTGCTAGAGAATCTGGGGATAGATTCTTAATCATGCTTTATGTAGAAGATGATTATGATTATATCCACGCAGCTTGTACAAACCTAAGAAATTCAGTTATGGATTTAACAAACCATAATGTTAAGCAAGCTAATATTACTGCTACTATCGGATGTTCTTCTTACCCTAAGGATGGAGATAATTACGAGCTTCTTTATAAAAAAACATTCCTTGCCCTACAAAGAGGAAAGAGAAAAGGTCGTAACTGCTTCATTATCTATTTAGAACATAAATGTGGTAGTGCTGAGAATTTCCAATTACCAGAAGCTAGATTTGATTATTCTTCTAATATGACAACTAATTTCAATATTGTAGCTGGTGTTTATGAAATTATTAATAGAAATGATTCTAAAGATAAAAATATTAAGGATGCCTTATCATTAATAGGTACCTTCTTCTTACTTGATAGAATTAATTTCTTTATTCTAAATCCAGAAACATCTGAAATTATTAGGCTACATCAGTGGCATAATCCATTATTACCAGAAAAAAAGATAAAAATCGATCAAGCAAGAAAAGAGCCTTGGCTTAAAACATATAATAATTTAGGTATGGTAAAAATTGTTCAGGTAGATTCAAATAAGAATTTACCAATATACGATATCCTTAAAAAGGATGAAGTATCTGCATTACTTGCTATAGATTTATTATATTTAAATACCGAGGTTGGTCTATTAAGATTTGAAATGACTGATTCTAATAGATTCTGGACTAATGATGAAGTTGCTACACTAAATCTTATTTCTAAGCTATTTGCAATATTCATTTATAAAGAATATGAAAAGAATGAATTTGAAAAGAATTTATCATATGATAGATTAACTGATTTATATAATTATTCAAAATGGCTTGATGTTACATATCAAACACTATTTGATAAATCAGATCCTGATTATGCTATTATCCACTTCAGTTACCTTAACTTCTTACATCTTGCTGATGTATTAGGTGTTGATGCATGTGATGAAGTATTAAAGACTACTGCTGATGCATTAAGAAAATGTTCTGATAAAGAAATTTATTCTAGAACTACTGAAGATAGATTTATAATTATTACTCCTATTACTGATAAAGATTATATTTATGACTATATTCAAAGAATAGCTAAATATGTAGATGATAATTATAAATATGGATATCATTTCATATTAAAAGCTGGTGTTTGTATTAATGATAAACAGGATACATTAACTCAAACAATTGATAAAGCAAGTATAACAAGAAAGAATGCATTATCTAGTGATGATGATATCTTATTCTTCTCTGATGAATATTTTGAACAACAAAGAATTAGAAATGAATTAGAGCGTCATCAAAATGAAGCACTAGAAAAGGGAGAATTCAAATTATATCTACAACCAAAGATTGATACTAATACTAATAAGATTGCTGGAGCTGAAGCTTTAACAAGATGGAAATACAATGATGAAAAGATGATTTTCCCAGATACATTCATTCCTCTATTTGAACAAAATGGATTTATAAAGGAATTAGATTTACATGTATTTGAAAATGTTTGTAAATTCCAACGAGAAGTTATTGATTCAGGAGCTACACCTGTAACTATTTCAGTTAATTTATCAATGTATCAAACTAATTTTGATGAATATTTAGCTAAGATCAATGAAATTAAAAATAAATATGATGTTCCTGCTGAATATTTAGAGATTGAGATTACAGAAAGTACATATGTTAAGAATATTAAAAATGTTTCAGATCTTATGAAGAAGCTTCATAAGAATGGATATAAGATATCTATGGATGATTTTGGAACAGGATATTCTAACCTTTCTTCTCTTGCCACATTTGATTTTGATATGATTAAGCTTGATAAGAATTTCTGTGCTGATAAAGAAAGCGTAAAGGAAAGAACTATTTTAACATTCGTTGTTAAATTAGCTAAGAGCTTAAATATTAAAGTATTATGTGAAGGTGTTGAAACTAAAGAATTAGTAGATTTCTTAAGAGAAATTGGATGTACATTAATTCAAGGCTACTACTTCGATAAGCCAATGCCTGCAGAAGATTTAAGAAAAAAATATTTATCTAATTAAAAGAAAAGACCATATTAGATTCTGTCCGTTTTAATCAAACAGAATCTTACTCAATATGGTCTTTTTTCTCATCATAATCTTCTAAGAAGGAATGCTTAACGCCATCCTCCTTATAGCCAATTATCATATTCATATTAACATTTGATGCTGCAGCAAAGATATTCTTTTCTACATTATCATTATAATTCTTCTTCAATTCTTGGATTAGCATCTTTGTAGTTAATCTTCTACTTGAATTAATTTCATTATCAACTGAGCATGCTTCAGTAAATCTGCAAGCACACATAATGAATCTTAAATCATTATATTTTGCCCAAGCCTTAATATCTTTTTCTCTAATTAGATATAATGGTCTAATTAATTCCATACCTTCATTGTTATCACTATGAAGCTTTGGAAGCATTGTCTGGAATGATCCAGCATTTAGCATATTCATTAATGTAGTTTCAATAACATCATCAAAATGATGGCCTAATGCAATTTTATTACAGCCTAGATTAGAAGCTAGCTTATATAAAGCTCCTCTTCTCATCTTAGCACATAAATAGCATGGGCTTTTTTCTTGTGAATTTGCGATTTCAAATATGTTTGTATCAATAATTGTTGCGGGAATATTTAATAAATCTAAATTCATTTTAATATGATTTAAATTATGCTCATTATATCCTGGATTCATTACTAAAAATTTAACCTCAAATTCAAAATCCGAATGTCTTTTTAGCTCTTGGAAAAGCTTTGCCATTAGCATAGAATCTTTTCCTCCAGATATGCATACACATACCTTATCTCCAGGTTTAACTAATTCATATTCCTTTAGTGCTCTAATAAATGGAGCCCAAAGTCTCGCTCTATATGTTTTTATTATTGTTCTTTCAATTTCTTGATATCTTTCCATATTCTTCACCATAAATAACATATAGATTTTCTCATAATTATTTATTAATTACAACATATTATTTATAAAATTCAACAAAGCCTGAATGAGTATGATACATAGCTCCTACTATTTTCAATCCATTCTTTGTATTCTCTTGGATTATTTCACTTGATTTAATTTTTTTAATTGTATTAAATACATTTAATTTAGCTGCCTTAGTATTATCAGTTTCTTCTCCAATTGCATATTGGATTTCTTTAATAATACTAGAAATGAAATTAGAATGTGAATCAGCTATGGCACTATGTATAGCACCACACATAGTGTGACCCATAACAACAATTAATTTACAATTTAAATGATCAACTGCATATTCAATTGAGCCCATTCCAAAATCAGCAACAACATTTCCAGCTAATCTAATAACAAATAAATCACCAATACCAGCCATAAATATACTTTCAGGTATTACTCTAGAATCAGAACATGTAACAATGACTGCGTATGGATTTTGTCCATGCCTATGCGTATGTAATCTTTTTTCTTTTGAAATATCACCTAAATGATTCTTTTCAGAAATCATATAGGCTTCATTTCCTTCCTTTAACCAAGTAAGGGCTAATTTAGGAGTGATAATCATTATTTCTTGCCGTCCCACATTCCATGTAAATTGCAATATGCATAGGCATTAATAAATTCATCATTCTCTAATACGAATACAGCCTTTGGTTGATCACCTGGCTTTAAATTCTTTCTTTGAATTCCATTTTTAGTTTCAATTTCAATGAATTCAATATAATGGTTATCAACCATTGGATGTTCAACAGATCCTACAGTAACAATAACCTTGTTATCATCAATAACAACCTGTGGTATATGCTTTTCAACTGAGGCATCTACACTTCTAATTTTTACCTCTTCTAATTCTACATCACCATTAATTGCTTCTACGATTTTGTTTGATACCTTATAAAATTTCATTGTTGTTTCCTCCGCTCTTATTATATCTTCTATAAGCTTTATCTATTTCAATATCAAATTTTGATAGCTTATTCTGTATTTCATTTAAATAATTTCTTACTGCCTTATCACAGTCATCATCTATTTTTTGACATATCTTTTTAATTCCATCAGATTGTTTTCTAATGTCTTCTACTATACTAGATAATCCTTCAAGTGGCTTATCTAAATATCTTTGTTTTAATTCTTCAAATTTTTCTTTTAATTCAATCGAATTAATTAATTCCATTCTTTCTTTATTACCTTCAAGTAATAAATTCTTAAATCTAATAGTTAATGAATTAAGCATAGATAAGAATGTAATCATATATGCAGGTCTTACAACATACATATCCTCATATCCTATTGCCTTATAAACAGGAACATCATTTGGCTTATCAGTTTCTAGATTAGAAACTAATAAGGCATATTTACAATTCTTTTTATTTCTATTTTTATCTAATGCTTTAAAATAATGCTCATTTGTTTGTTTAGTTGAAGAATCAGGGTTTTCATCCTTCATCTCTAAGCAAACAGATGCTAGCTCCTCAGATGGATTTAAATTCTCATTAGCATATATTTTAAATATATAATCTGCCTTAGATCCTTTTGTTTCTCCATCTTCTCTAATTACATCATTATCTTTCTCCCAGGTAGTATTATAAAATCCAACCTGAAGATATGATTTCATTTCATTATCACACCAAGCCTCTAAATCTTCTCCTGTTTGTTTAACATTTAGAGATGCTTTTTGTCTTTGAAGTGATAAATATGCATTATCTTTATCCTGAATTATCTTTTTATAATTCATTTCTATTTCATTAATCTTTTTAATGAATTCTAATTCTTTTTCTTTATTAGTTAATTCATTCTTTTGTTTAATATTATTGTTTTCATTAGATAAATCAAATATTCTTCTTTCGTATGAATCTTTTAGCTTTAGCTTCTCATTTTCAATTAATGCTTTTTCATTTGCTTCTATTTGATTTATTTTATTATTTAATCTTTCTATTTCAATTTCATTTTTAGATTTTATTTCATTGATCTTAAGATTATATTCTAATTCTTTTTCTTTTAATAATGCTTCTTTCATTTTATTATAATCATTAATAACATTATTTAATTTATTAATCTTATTTTCATATAAAACCTTTTGTTCAGTAAGTTTTTTATCATTTTCTAAATCAATTAATCTTTTATATTCATTTAATTTATTTTGATAAACAAAATCTTTTTTCTCTGCAATAAGCTTTTCAATTATTTCAGTATCTACAGATGATAGATTTAATAAATCAATATAATCGCCCTTATTAGCATCTTCATCTAATATTATTGTGTTTTTATCTTTTACAATTACTTTAACATTCTTCATATTAAATACCTATCATTTCTAAAAGCTTTTGTTTTAAAAATTCATATCTTTCCTTTTTCTCTAATTTCTTAAAATGAATATCTCTTGATTGTAATGATACATTATTATAATCAAGCTTAATTGGTAAAAATTGCTCACTGGTTAAATCAAATATAGATTTACCTACTACATTGAAGCAATGGAAATTTCCATCCGCTAATGGAACTCCATATACTTCTCCTCCAAAGATATCTTGAGCTAGGAATGCTGTGATAGAGCATTGACCTAGGGTCTTGTTTTCCTTTGTCCAATTAGCCCTCATTCTAGGAGCACATGTATCACTTGACCATATTTTTGATAATATGTCATATAAAACAAATGGATTAGATATCTTATTAAATTTATTATTTATTGGTGATACTAAATTAGCATTTGATTCATAAAAATTATAATTCATGCTATCCTCCTAAAGAAAAGGGCCCATAAAAGGCCTATTCTATATTTTTAATTTCTAAATCTCTATAATATAGTTCTAAAGCTAATGTATGTGCAAAATTGCTTAAGATATCTATATCAAGATTTTGCCATATTCTTCCACTTGGGTTACAGCAGATATCAGCTCTTAAGAAACCAAATGATTTATCATGAGTTTTTATTTCAACCCAATATGTAGAATATATTTGTTGTTTTCTTAATTCATTAGCACTTTCTTCATTTAAATTATCTTCAATATGATTCTTATAGAAAATGCCTGTATGAGTATTAAGACCCTTTCTCATAATAGCATATGATAAAGGCTTGAAATCTCTTAATTTACAAATAGGATGGAAATATTCAAAATATAAATTTTCCTCATCAGCAATACATAAATGGTCAATCATAAAGAAACTACCGATATAATTAATAGCATCAATAATACCAGTTCTAATATCATCTTTTGTTAATTTATTATAAATTAAAGAATAAATATATGTTGAGCTTACAATCTTATCTCTTTCAGTCTTTAAATTGATGTTTGCATGTTTTTCCTTAAGGTAAATGATAAAGCAGTTTCTACCCTTCATTTTACCTCTATATAATGCTTTATCTGCTAATTCAAATAAACCATCAATATTAGTAGAATCTAATGGGAATCTAGAGCAGCCCATTGTTACTGTCATAGATAATTCATTTAAATCTTTACTCTTAAGCTTCTTTGTACATTCATTCATATTATGCCATAATGACCATACGTCATCATATTCAACAATGTTTGGAGCAACCATAATAAATTCGTCTCCACCATATCTACCTAAGACACCCTTGTCTCCAAGGATATCTCCCATCCTTTGGGCGATTTCGTATAGAGCACGGTCACCAGTTTGGTGTCCAAAGCCATCATTAACATATTTAAAATTGTCAACATCTAATATACATAAATTAAAAGGTATGTTCTTACTAATTAATAATTCAACATATGAAAATATAACATTTCTATTATATACTTTCGTTAACATATCCGTTTCGTTATATTTATCTTCAAAAAATTCCTCAAATAACATAAAAATATCTCCTTATTATAAAATATTAAATCGAATAGTTTCTCACACTATTATCATACCTTAAAATCATTAAAAAAGCAAATAAAAAGAGGGTTTACACCCTCTTATCTATTCATTACTATTGTTTTCAATATTATCTTCTAAGGAATCATTAGAATTAGTATCTTCTGTAGGTACTTCTTCATTATTAGATTCAGGTGAAGAATTATTCTTTAATTTTTGTAATTCTTCTTCTAATACCTGTTTTCTTAATTCTTCTAATAATTGTTCCTTAAGATCTTCATTTTGTTTTTTAGCATCATCTACTTTTTTCTTCATTACTAATTGGAATGTTTGAATACCAATCATTATTACAAAGATAACAATTAATATAGAATAGATGACAACTGGATTAATACCACTAGAAAAAATATTCATAAAGCCTAACCCTGTTATATACTTTCCGTAAACTAAATTTTTTGTTACTGCAACTGTATCTGTATTATTGTTATTATTATCACCCATAGTGATTAAATAATCAGTTTCTGTTGTTACATTAACAATGATATTTGCTGAATCAAATCTAGATGATTTTTCAACAATTTCACCATTTGAAACTCTTGCGATAACTCTATGGATAATATATTTAGATTGAGCTGTATTATAGTAAACTATAATATCATCAGGCTTGCATTCCTTATAGGATGCTTTTCTAAATAATACATATGATTTTGATTCTATTGTTGGTTCCATTGAACCTGTTGGAACATAAGAAACTGATAGACCGAAGATTCTTGGTGGTCTTTTTTCAGTTGTTGCAGCAATAACTGATGAAACAATATAAATACACAAAACTAAGGCTATCATACCTATAGCGTAGGATATGATAGCTTTAATTTTACTTTCTTTTACATTTTCTTTTTTCTTAAAAAACTTAAACATTATTAATCATCAAGACCATTCTCTTTGAATAATGCTTCAAGCTCATCGTCAGATAAGTTCTCTAAATCATCTGTTGAAGATGATGTAGGTCTTCTTTCAGGTTGAGGCTCTACAGCCTTAGCCTTTGGCTTTAAGCTTATTGTCGGCTTCTTTTTAGGAGCTGGTGCAGCTTCTACTGGAGCTTCCTCCTTAGGTTGTTCATCAGCTATGCCATTTTCAGCCATAAGCTTATCTAATTCTTCATCTGAAATGTTATCAAGGTCGTCATCTTGAGGAATATCTTCTAGATTTTCTTCAACTGGCTCCTCAGCAGGTGCTTCTTCTTGAACTTCTTCAACTGGAGCCTCTTCTACTGGTTCAGTAGGTAAAGCTTCATCTTGAGGAATATCTTCTAGATTTTCTTCAACTGGCTCAGCTTCTACTGGAGCTTCATCAGCTACATCTTCAGTAGGTGCTTCCTCTTTTGGCACTTCCTTCTTCTTAGGCTTTAATGAAATTGAAGGCTTCTTTGGTTTTGAATCATCTTCATTATCATCAGATAATCCTTGTAGATCTTGATTTGCATCTTGTTTCTTAGGTTGTGCCTTTTTAACGCTAGGTTTTTCAGCCTTAGCTGGTTTCTCATCGGCAGAAGATAAATCATTGAATCCGAAGCCATTTTGACTCATTAGAGCCTCTAATTCATCAGCTGTCATATCCTCAATTGACTTATTCTCATCAATTTCAGGCTCTTTCTTAGCTTCTGGCTCTGGTTCAGGTTTCTTCTTTCTTACAACCTTCTTCTTAGGCTTTGCCTCAGCAGCAGCATCAGCAGCAGCTAATTGTTCACCTAATAAATCGTTGGCAGCCATTAATTCTGCTAACTCTTCATCTGTTAAGTCATCATATTCATCCTTACGACGAACTGGTGCAGCATTTGCGCTAGCATCTTGTTGTGCCATAGCAATTGCTTCTGCCTCTCTCTTCTTAGCTTCCTCACGTAATTCTTTTAAGTGGTTACGCTTAGCCTCAGCAAGAGGTGCCATAATCTTATTTCTTTCCTTAATTTCAGGAGATAATTCGTTTTCCTTGATTGCAGCTTCACGCTTTTCTTTCTCAATAGCCTTTTGCTTGTCAAGGGCATCCTTTTCAAGCTTACGCTTTCTAGCGTTCTCTTTTCTTTCACGCTCGATTTGAGCAAGACGCTTAGCTTCCTCTCTTTGACGCTCACGCTCTTCACGCTCACGGTCCTTTTGTTCCTTAATCTTGATCTTATCCTCTAGCTTAGAAAGAAGCTTTTCAATTCTCTTCTCTTCCTTACCCATACGAGCGATATTCATTTGCTTAGCTTGACGTACAATCTTGAATATCATCATTCTACGTCTAGCAAATTCTAGTTGCTCATATAAGTCTCTTGATTCTAATTCTTCATCAGCAACACCAAAGGCAGTTGGATAAATTTGATCAAGCATATCTAACATTTGACGATATACAACTCTGACTGATTCATTGAACTTATTACCTGTTCTTTGTAAACCATCTAATGATGCCTCAAAGAATTTAGCTGTTTGAGATAATAAAGCCTCGTTCATTGTATAATCTTCAAGCTTCTTAGTATCAGCTTCAAAATTTAATTCAATCTCTAAATCCTTATTTTCTTCAGGCTTTGGAGCTTTAATTTGTTGTAGCTTCTTAGATGCATATACACCATCGATAGCACGGTTTTTAATAAATGATGTTAATGCTAAAGCCATACATGCATTAATATCCTTATCGAATATCTTAGAATATTTATATGCTTTTTCTTTAACATCTACGTTTGTAGCAATTGAATCTACTCTATCTAGATATAACCATAAACCATAACACAATTTGAAATCTGGGTTATGTAGGATAATATTCGTTTTCATAATTGGAGGTAATACATCTTTTGCCTTAGCTAAAGCACGCATGAATTCTGTACCCTTTAAGCCGGCAATATCTTGTCTTACCTGTAATAATCTGTTAAATTGCTCTCTTGTTGTTTCAACATCAGCAGTTAAATCATTTTTAATTTCAATATCTAGGTCAATTGTAACCTCTTGACCTGAAACCATGAATGTATTTTTAACATCTAGCTTATCAGTTTCAAAAGATTCTAGAGATACCTTCATTACCTCATAACGTCTTTCAACGAATTGATCTAGTCTTTTTACTAATGATTTGATAAATCTATTTTCGTAAATAGCTAATTCATCTTCTGCGAAGGTAGTTAATACCTTAGAAGGTATTACATTATCTTCTGTAACTTGTTTAATAAAATGTGTATGAGAGGCTAAATGACGAACTGTTTCACTACTTGTTTTCTTTGCCTTTTCAACCTGAACAACATCATTCTCGTATCTGATACTTCTCTTAGGATCTCTCATTATCTTTAAGATAGCTGGATAAACTGATTCGATAGTATCTAGGAATGACATATCAAAATTTCTTATTTCTGATTGTGTCTTATTGAAAACTGATTTTTGACCACCCTTAACTCTCTGTAGAATATAACTACCATATGGGTCATTCATTGTATCATTTTCAACTTCGGCATATATTTTGGCATAGTAATTAGTTAATTCATCAGTATTAAAATTTCCCTTTGCCATAAAATACCTCCCTTATAGAATAAGATGGGTTAACAAAATTAACCCATCTTTAGTTTTTATTTAAATTATTGCATCTTCTTTAAGTCTTGGATGAATGCCTTAGATACTTTGAATTCTTCCTTACCAAATAGACGATCTAGCATTAATGTTAATTCGTCTAATTCAGTTTTTAAGAATGCTAAGTTTAACATTTCAAACTTTCTTAAGATCTTGAATGCAAGCATGTAGTCTAGACCTTCGAATTCAGTGAATCCACATGCCATGTATACTGGAACGAATAATTTAATTTGTTTCATGATACGGTTACCGAATGCAATCTTGAACTTCTCTTGAATGAAGTCATCAAGTTCTTTAAATGCACGGTCAGCCATTTCAGTTAAATTGAATCCTGATTGGATACGCTTGAACATATCGTCAAGATATTCAAATGTCATTGAAATATTATCAGTATATGGTGCATCAATATATTCTGCCTTCTTATTGATAGCGATTGGTGTAGCACGGTCATATACCTTATCTGTAATTGTGAATGTTGAGTCATCTTTATTTGCTGTACCAACGAACCATACGTTTTGTGGAATTAAAACCTTACCATTAATTAGGTTCTTTGGATCTCTAGGCTCAGAAATTGGAACGATATCGATCTTCCATTCATTTGGATCTGGCATTTCCATTACTGATAAGAATTCAGCGAAATAATATTCTACTCTGGCTAAGTTCATCTCATCTAGAACTACAATATTAATTGTATCTGAATAAGAACAAGCATATACAGCTCTTAAGAAGTCTGTTTCATTAAATCTCTTAGTAAACTCGTTTAGATAACCTAATAATTCAGCACGGTCACGCCAAGATGGTTGTACTGAAATGATTGCTGTATCATTTTGGAAGAATTTACCCATAGCATAAGGTAATGATGTCTTACCTGTACCTGAAATACCTTCTAGAATCATTAATTTAGTAGTTGCCATACCAGCGAAGAATCTAGCTATAATGTCTCTTGAATAGTATAGATGTAATTGTGATGCAGCATAATTAATAAATCTATCAACTAAGTCAGCCATATCAAGCATATCTGATTGGTTCATAACTGTAATCTTTGGATTTTCAGCTGCGAATTGGTCAACTTGGATAAGCTTAGAGAATCTTGATTCGTTATCTCCTTTTTTCTTTCCACCTTGTCCTTCATAATCTACAGCACCTTGACTACCTGCACCAATTTGAGATACTCTCATTGCTAAAATTTTATTCTTTTCATCAATTAATTCTACTACCTTTTGGTTTAATAGTGATACTTCTTCAATTAATGAGTCTTTGTCAACTTCACGTTTAACGAACTTAACATATCTCTTTACTAATTGATATAGTAATACTACTAATAAACCAATAAATCCAACGTCAATGATCAATACTAATATGAATGCAATATAATCTAGTGCACTCCATGTAGCAATTGATTCACCTAGTTTTGAGAAATAACCACCGTTATCAAACCAGTCACCCTTAAAGATTTTTACAATAATTGTAATGTGAGCAATAAACCACTCTTGAATATTTCCCCATAAATCTGAAAGGAACTGTACATAATATCTTGCAAATCCACTCATAATATCAACTCCCTGTTATAAACCCCTATTTTTCCATATTATTCTGTCTTTTTTGTACTTGCTTTTTTAGTAGTACTTGTTTTCTTTACTGGAGCCTTCTTTGTAGGAGTTTTCTTTTCTTCTACCTTTGGCTCTTCATTTTCTTCTATAGACATATCAGGCTCGCTTGTAGCCTCATCATTATTTACAACAGGTTCTTCTTCCTTTGTAGCTTCTTCAGTTACTGGTGCTTCCTCTTTTGGAGCTTCTTCAGCAACTACTTCATTATTTTCTACTGGAGCTTCTTCAACCTTTTCAGGCTCTGCTTCAGTTACTTCTTCAGTTTTAGCTTCCTCTTGAGGTGCTTCAGCAGGCTCTACTGTATCTTCCTTAACTTCTTCAGCTGGATTTTCTTCTACCTTTGGCTCTTCAGCAGCAGGAGCTTCAGCAGCTGCAGCAGCTATAACACCTTGGTTTCTTAATTCAGCAAGAAGTTCAGCACGCATTCTTTCCTTTTCACTTTCAAGATCAATTTGACCTTCAGGTGCTAATGCTTTATTCTTTTCTTTACGTAATAAGATAATATTTCTTACAACTAATACTACTTCAACTACTAGGATAACTGCTAGAGGAATAACAAATATGAATAACCAATATTGTTGAATCCACCAAATTGTATATCCAGACTTATAATTAACACTTGTTACTTTAGCTTTAATAAATCCTAATGAATCTTCTGAAAAAGTCTTAATATTTCCATTATGCTCTAAATCATACCAAGTGCTTTCATCAATGTTTTCTGGTAAACCGAAAATTGAAACATATCTATCACCCATAGTAACTAATCTATCAATAGTACCATCAGAATTTTTTTCTAGCATTACAATTCTATGGGTATTATATGCACCCTTAACATTATCAACAGTAACATCTTCATCCCAATAAGTAATTACATCACCAACTTTTAAATTTTTGTGAATGTATTTTTTACCTATCATTTTTACGTTAACGACATCACCTTTATATTTAACTTTTTCTTTGCCTTCAACTGTTTCCATTTCTGTACAGTTAAATTGCTTAATCTTATAAGTGTCATATACATCAGGTAATTTTTTATCTTCATCAACGTGCATTGAGTTTGTTAAAACTCTTAAGTAACCATTACCAAAGATATTTGGAATACCATTTTTTCTTCCTGCATTTATATTCATTAATGAGAAAAAGAATAAAACGACTATTGCACTATAGAACAATACGTTACCAACAATTCTTAACACAAAGAAAGTCATTTCCTTTGGAGTTTTTGGCTTCTTATCATTCTTTTGGCCGTCGTTAGATTCTACTACATTAACATTTTTCTTGTTTTCTGCTTCATTTTTGATGTTTGTATTATCCATAAAACCACCAACCCTTTATTTAAATAAAGCCTATTCATACTTACTTATTATTTATTTTACCATATCGCAATATAAAAAACAAATAAAAAAATAAATCTTACATTTTTTCAAAAAAATCTCTTGTGTAAAATCGGCACATTTTTGTGCAAAATTAAATCTATTTATTTTTAATATTGTCCCCATGATAATCTTATTATACCAAAAAAAGATCAATGTGTAAACATTGACCCTAATATATCATATTAATTTGTTAATTATTTCTATACCAGATTCAACCATTTTATTCGTTAAATGCTCATAAATATCCCTTGATGTCTTCTCTGATCGATGTCCTAGTTGTTTTTGTACAAATTTAGAATTAGCACCATTATCATATAGCATCGTGCAATATGAATGTCTTAAATCATGTATCTTTACATGTCTTAGGTGTGCATTATTAAGATGCTTATTCAAGATTCTATTTATTCTCACCGATTTATAAGGGAAGATTCTCTCATTATACTTCTCCTTTTTCTTTTCTACCTTTAATAAATATTTTTCTTTAAATGAAGCTATTTCTTCTATTAGCCATTTAGGTACATTAATAATTCTATCCTTATTCGTTTTTGTATAGCACACTAATACTTCATTTAATTTACCATTAATGCTAATTGATTGTAGCTGCTTATTTATTGTAATACAGTTATTACTTGAATCAACATCTTCAAATGTTAATGCTCTTAATTCACTTTTTCTTAATCCTGAAAACAACAATACTTCTAGCATTAGTTTCTCTCTTTTAATTTCAAATGATCTACCTTTTATTGATGAGAATAAAATTTTAATCTCTTCAATTGATAAATAATCACTCTTAGGTGATTCTACCATAGAAAAAGGCTTCATTATTTGCTTGAATTTTTTGTTAATGGATGATGATAAATATTCCATTATATCAAGCCAATCAATGAAGACCATTATTGTGGAAATGATATTATTTTTAGTCTTAGGCTTCAGTTTTAAACTGGCCAATGATAAATAATAGTCATTAATATCCTTTGGTGTTAAATCATTTAAACTATAATCTTCAAAATGATTAAGAAAATGCTTCTTCAATATATTTGTGATTATTGAAAATGAATACGCCTTTAAATTTATCCTCCTTGAATTCAAATACTCCTCTACCATTACTCTTGTATTATTTTTTTTCATACTATTTTACCTCTCTCACTTTTGTAGAATGAAACAATAGTATACACCATATGAAATTAAGAAACAAATTAATTCTATCTTGTGCAGCTCTAGCAGCTGTAGCAACAACAGCATTCTCAACTACATTTGCATGGTATACAGCAAATGACTCAGTTAAGGCAACTGGTATTACTGGTAAGACATCAAATCAAGATGCAACATTACTATTAATTTCTAAGACTGCTCAAGTTGGTAAATGGGGAGCAGCTGTTGAAATTAATTCATCAGCAGTAACATTAGATCCAGTTGCATATGATGCTGAAACTAAAGCATATTATCCATGGGTTTCAGCAGCAAATGATGTTGATGATACAGCAGTATCTGGTGGTTTAACAGGTTCTGATAAATATATTTCATTCTATCTATACTTCAAGTCAGGTTCTTCTCAATCATTAGATGTTCAAATTAAGACATTTAATTTAAGAAATACTACAGGTGTAACTGCACAACAAACTACTCCAGTATTACCTACAATGTCAGTATTAGCCGAAGGTACTGGTGCAACTGGAAACACATATTCAGTAGATATGTTAAAGGCAACTAACGTTGTTATAACTATTGAAAATGGTACTGAAGTTGGAGCAACTGCAGATAGCCCTGTAGTTAGCGCAAGTGCTACAAGAACAGCTTATTCTTGTGATTCAATCGCTGCAGCTGGTACAACTGGTACTGGTGCAAATGCACATACATATTACAACAATGTTAAATCATTATCTGGTGATGATGCAATCCCTACTGACAAAGAATCTTCTGAAGCTACTTTAGTTGATATTCAAACATTACAAACTGGAAACTTCAAGTTTGCATTACCTACAGGTGCTGGTGCTCAAGCAGCTGCAGCAAATCCTGCATTAGATAACATCTTAATGGTTAAGTTTGATATCTATCTAGATGGTTGGGATACTTATTGCTTTGATGCAGTACGTAAGCAAACATTCGCATTAGATATGGAATTCACTGGTGGAGCTCACACTGGAGCTTAATAGTTATTTATAATAAGATAAAGAACATTTAGTCTATAAAAATAAAAATTAAGGAGGTATGGCCCATGCGAAAAGTTAATAAAAAAATATTAATAAGCATATTAACTAGTGTAATTGTTATGATTACAATAGTAGCTACAACATTCGCATGGGTTGGTATCTTCACATATGCTAATACTGATAATTTCAGTATTAATTTAAAGATATCTGAATTAGATGCAAACTATTTCTTAACAATTTCTGCTACAGGCGAACGAGGATCATTCTCTGATGAAGCAGATTCCACAGAAATTAAGAAGCAAATTCTTATGAACCTTAAAGGGTGGGATAGGGAATATGCTGATTCTGTCGAAGACGAAATTGATGATTTATATAGTAGATATTGCATCACTACTCCATCATCATGTACATTAACTAATGATGGAAAATTATCAGAATTCTATACAATCAATAATAAAAATACAAACTATTATGAAACATATCATGCTAGTAATTCATATATTAAATTTGATATTTATTTATCAGTAGATACTAAAGAAGGTATTAAGACTGATGCTAGTGGAAATGTTCCTGAAGACATTGATATTAACTCTAATGTTTTTCTTACTGATTTAAGCGAAACATTAGTTGGAACATTATGTAGGCAAAAATTGACAAACTTAAATCCATATAAAAATATGGAAGTGCCATCAAATTATAGTGCGTTAAAACAATTGCCAGATACAAATATGTTTGATATGAATTCTGCTAATGCGACTAGATTTGCGCTTTGTATGTATGATCCGATAGATATTAGAAGTTCATATGATGAAAATGTTCTACCAACAAAAACATTAATCTACCACGGTGGCGAACAACTACCAACTTTAGATGGTGATGTTTTCGACTTAGGTGGAATTCTTCCGGAAGAATATAATACAGCCTTAAGAGAGCTTTTGATTATAAGACCTCATCATAATAATTCTATTTATACATCTCGTGTTCAAAATTATTATAGTGATTTAAATAATGCTATCGAAAGAGGCCAAACTGATTTAGATTTAGTAGAAGCAAATTCTAAAATATGGACTAAAACTACTAACGTAGATGCCGAACCTTATCTAGGTGTTCATAATGGTGTTCAAACTAAGCAGAAGATTTCTGTGTATTTCTGGTTTGAAGGATGGGATTCTGATTGTATAGTTGGAATCGACGAAAAACCTGTAACTTTAAATTTAACATTGACTGCAGGCGTTGAAGATTAAAAAATAGGGATTATCGATTGATAATCCCTTTTAATTTTCACTTATAATTTATTAAAAGTGTTAATTATGGTTTTTAGTTCGTTACTGTCGTATTCTTTAACTTTGATTTTATTATGTAAATAAACTGCAAATGTACCATTTATCATATAGTTATTATACGAAATGTTTTTATCTTTTAAATCTTTTTTTACTAAATCTAATTTCCATTCATTACCTGGCTCAATATACTTTCTTGCACTATCGCAAAAAGCACGAATAGATAAGTCATTTCTACATTCAAAATAATCAAATATATTATCTTTTTCAACAAGAATAATTCTTGCATCAAAATAATAAATTGATTTACTGTTGCATGTTAAATTCATATATTGTGTAAATAATGAGGATACAGCTCCGGATAATAATGACAAGATTTTTTGTTCCCGCTTCATTTCAGAGTTAGTTTTGATTTTTTTCTTGTTAATAAGAAAAGATATTTCATCCTTAAAACTATAGGCAATGCAAATAAATTGAAAATACTTGATTATTTCGCTCATAACAAAGCGAATAGCATCATAAAAAACAAGGTAATTCTTATTTTCATTAGATATTGAAAAGCATTTTGATAAGTTTTTACCATCTAGTCTAACAATTATCTCCTCATTTGATTCTAGTGGTATCACTTTAGATAATTCTTTATTTTTAAATTCTTTATTATAAGCATTAATTGCTTTTTTATATGATGGTATTCTTGCCAATCTATCGCCTCATTTTTATTTATTCTCTAGCTATATTATACAATAATAAAAAGGGATTATCATTTGATAATCCCCATTTTTATTTAGTCATTTATACCAGCAGTGAATGTCAAATTCAATGTTACTGGTTTTTCATTGATTCCAACAATACACTCAGAGTCCCAACCTTCAAACCAAAAATACACTGATACTTTTTGCTTTGTTTGAATTCCATTATGAACACCTAAATAAGCTTTAGTATTTAAATCTCCGTCAGATGGTTTAGTCCATACTTTAGAATTTTCTTCTACTAAATCTAAATCAGTTTGTCCTCTTTCGATTGCTTTTGCTAAATCAGACTCATAGTTTTCTCTACTATGTTGAGTATTTACTTTATTATAACTAGGTCTGATTATCAATAGTTCTCTAAGAGCTGTATTATATTCTTCCGGAAGAATTCCACCTAAATCGAAGATATCACCATCTAATGTTGGTAATTGTTTGCCTCCATGGTAGATTAATGTCTTAGTAGGAGATTCTGTTCCGTCATATGTATCTCTAATATCAATTGGATCATACATACATAAAGCAAATCTAGTAGCATTTGCAGAATCCATATCGAAGAAATCTCTATCAGGCAATTGTTTTAACGCACTATAAGTTGATGGCAAATCATCCATTTCTTTGTATGGATTTAAGTTTGTTAATTTTTGCTTGCATAAAGTTCCAACAATTGTGTTTTCTAAATCAGTAATTAAAACATTTGAATTAATCTCAACATCAACAGGAGCTAATCCTGATTGATCATATTTTATACCTTCTTTAGTATCAACTGATAGATAAATATCAAATTTGATATAAGAATTTAATGCAGTATATGTTGTATAGTAATCGTGTATTCCACAATCAATTGAATAGAAATCACCTAATTGTCCATCTGCAGTCATTAAAGTTGTTGATGGCTTTGTAGTGCAATATCTGTTATACAAAGCATCTATTTCATCTGCATCTTTTGAATCTATGTATTCTCTATTCCAATTATTAATATTAATTAATACTTGTTTCTTTATTTCTAGCAAATCTGCCTCATCTGAGAAGGTTCCTCTTTCACCAGTTGCAGAAATTGTTAAGAAATAATTCGCATCAAGTTCAGATACTTTTAAATTAATACTGAAATTATCAGTATTAGCATATGTGAAGATACCAACCCATGCGAATGTTGTAGCTACTATTGTTATCATTACAATAACACTAGTTAATATGCTTATTAATATTTTTTTATTAATTTTTCGCATGGGTTATACCTCCTTATAGTTTAGTTATTATTTAAAATCACTGTCAATAATAAAGTTATTATTTATTAAGCAGTATAATTTGATGCACCAAATGTCATTTCTAATGTGAAATGTTGATTTCTACATGCATCGAAACATGCATTATCCCAACCATCTAGCCAAATATCGAATTGAACAGCTAATAGGTTATCAACAGCACCATCTGCAGCAGCACCAGCTCCTGTATGACCTACATTGAAGCCATTAACACCAAAACCAGTTCCAGTTGCTGTGAAGTCAACTTCAGTTTCTCCAGAACCATCTTTTGAAGTATCAATTGCATCAGAGCCAGTTAAAGATTTTACATTATTATAGTATGTATGAGCATTTGATGCACTAGTACCTGTTGTAGTATAAGAATCAGAGCCAGCAGCAACTAAAGAATCTAACTTATAAGTTGTTCTAGTTGCAGTTGATGGAACCTCAGCTGCTTGAGCAGTCGAATTAGAAGCGATTTCTGTTCCATTTCCAACGATTGTTGTAAACTTTAAAGCTCTAAACATATTAATAGTATATGTTGTATTAGTAGAACCTGTTCCTGCAGCTAAAACTGTCTTTGCTGGAAGAGCAGCAGCATCAGTATTAGTTAATGTGATTGTGTCAACATTAACATTTAAATCTTGGCTTGAACCTGACTTGAAATATAATACAAATGAAATGTATTGTCCACTTGTACCTGCATCATGACAAGCAGCTGCTTCAGAAGTTGCATCAACAGCATTATTTGATCCATCCCATAAATAATACTTTTTATCAGTTGAATTATAAGCAACTGGTTCTAATACTGCTGCATCAGTATCAATTGCTACTTTAGCACCCCAAGTACCTTGTTTACCAGTCTTAGAGATTAATAGTAATGTATCATCTGCATCAGATGTCTTACCAGTAATACCAGTAGCTTTAACTGAGTCATTTGCTGTATACCATGCAAATGTAGTTGAGAATGCAGTAGTTGCTACAGCTGCTAGAGCTGCACAAGATAGAATTAATTTGTTTCTTAATTTCATAATTTTTTCTCCTTTGTTTTTCTTTTTTATATGCCTTTAAATCAGAGCCATCAATTTGATTTATTGGCTAGCTGATTTTTGATTGGAATCATAACCAAAATTTTTTTGTATCGTATTAATCAACTTTTATTGAGTTGAATAATAGCCTTGCGTTAATTGGATTTACTTCTTTTTCTTCTTGACCATCTATAACATAATATGTTTTGCCTTCTTCGAATCCGTCTTCTAATGTTAAGGCTTTAGTGTAGATATATGGGCTTTCTTTTGTGCCATCTCCACTTCTTGTATAATATGTTAGTTCTGGGTTGAATTCGTCTTCATATAATTTGTAGATATTATCATAATATCCAGGAAGACCATCGAAGCAATCTCCATCCCAACCTTCAATCCAGAATCTAAATCCTACTTTAGTTATATATCCAGATTCAACGGTTGCGATTACATCTTTTCTATTGACCAATTCACCATTTTCAGTCTTTACTAAGCTTCTAATTGTTGATGGTAAATTATCAGCGTAGCTAGGTAATCTTTGATCAAGCTTATCTTCAGTTTTAACATTGTTATAATAAGTATACATTGCATTATAATTACAATTATAAAGCTTATCTAAATCAGATAATTCTAATGCTTTATTTTTATTGTAATCTGTTGCATAGCTACCTAAATCATATTCAACGTTTGAAGATAATTCATATAACTGTGCTTTTCCTTTAGGTTTTGTAGAAGTTCCAAGATTTACATCATCGGTTGCTGTATAATATGTAACTTCTTCATCGAATTCAGTTATTTCAGCTTCTACAAATACGAATGGGCTTTCTTCTGTTCCATTTCCTTGTCTAGTGAAATATTTTTGTTCTGAATCGAATGTTGCTTCTTTATCTACAACTTGGTAGTTTTGAAGATATCCTAAATTCTGTGCACTAAGTCTACTTGCATTTGCTGTGTATACTTGAATTGTATCACCCTTTTGGTAAGTTCTACCATCGGCTTCACCATTCCATACTGTCATTGGAGCTACTAGCTTAACATTTGTTGCTTCATTACTCCATACTTCAGTTTTAGATGCTTTATTATGACCATCGTCATATCCTAGACCATCAAGATAGATATCATATTTTGTATGCTCTACCCTGCCGTCCTTTTCTCTATGTTCAGTAGCAGTTCTGAAATACAAATTGAAGTATACATATTTTGAACTGTAATCATTTGCTTCATTAATTACAACATTACTTAAGCCCTGCATTTTTACTCCATCTTGTGAAGTTACAGGTTCAAGTGCTAATGCTTTTAAATAAGCTTCAGATAATCCCTTATCGCTTAATTTAACATTTCCGTTTCTTACATCGATTAAGCTTCCATCATTAGCGAATTGATAGTCACTTGGATTCTTTCCAACTATCATTGCCTTTATCATATCGTTAGTTGATAATTTATGTTTATAATTTATACCATCTACAGATACTAAGAAGCCTTCAGTAGTCGATGCATTGAACTCAAATTCTTCTGCAAATGCTACATTTCCAAGCTTATACCATGCGAAGGTTGTAGCCGCTAATGCTGCTGCTACAAATCCTGTAGATATGACGCCAAGTACAAGCTTTCTCATAATCTTCAACGGCTAAAACCCCCTTTCGAGTTTTTAAATCCTTAAGATAATTTACTATTGACCTTAAATGATAAATTACATTTTATATTATCTAATCCAGATACTCCTGCAAAATAATCTGCATCATATCCTTCAAGCCATATTCTAAATGTAATTTTATGTGCTCTAAGGCCACTGTCTAATCTTGTTAATTTATATTCATCAGATAATGAATTGTAGATTTTTTTCTCCTTCTTACCTTCACTATCACCATTATATAATTCCATAAGATTTTCATAATTTAATGGATTTACATCATCACTCTTAGCACCAAGGCTCTCGTAATATGTCCACATCGCATTATATTTAGAATTATATAATCTATTTAATTCATCATTATCGCCATCATAATCAGTGGCGTAGCTTCCAAGATTATCTTTATTTGATAATTCATAGATTTTTGCATCAGTGTCAGTTTCTGAATAATCAACTGCTTTTTCGTCAGCTTGTTCAAATACTACATCTGAACTTTCTGTGAATGACTTATTTTCATCTAATGAATAATCTTCTCTAACTACTGTTTTAGATTTTATTGCAATTTCACCATTGTCCCTTTTTGAAATTCTCATTGCGTTTGCAATATTAACATCAACAGTATCTTTAGCATTCTTTTTAACTAATTCAAAATTTGAATCTAGGTAAGATAATGTATTTACTAACTTAACCTTTTGAACAGTACTATCGATTGATGTTGGATTCATTGTTTCAGTTTCATGATGAACTGTTCCATCAGCTCCTGTGTATGAATACAACTCATAACTTGTATCATCACATAGGTAAATACCGAAATGCTTTTGATCAGATTTTTTTTCTGATTCAGTTTTGAAATATAAATCAAATTCCAAGAATTTTGAATTATTTGTAATTTCATCACCATATTCGTTATATAGTCTGAATCCATCACAATCAATCTTACCATTCTCAGCAACCTTCATTGTAGTTGCTAATTCTAATTTAATTTCATCTAAGATTAAATCGTATTTTTCTTTATCTTCAATTAATCTATATTTTGTTTTATTATCTTCTAATTCTGTTTTCTCGTATAGCTCACCGTTAAAGAATACATATTTATTAGGGTTATGCTTACGAAGAATTGCAGATTCGATTTGGCTAGGAGTTAATGTGTCAGTATAGAAAGCTGAATTTGTTCCATCAACTGCAACTTTAAATCCTAATCCAGTAATTACTTGGAAATCAAGATTGTTGACATATCCACTTGAACCAATTCTAAACCATGCATATGTAGTTGCTGTTGCTGTTATAGCAGTTGCTGTTACTGCAAATACACTTAAGAAAAGCTTTCTTACTTTCATTGACATCCTCCTTTGCAAATATTTTAATTTTTAAACTAAGATGTTACATCAGCCTCTAACTGGAATCTTGCTGATTTACCTAAGATGTTTTCATTACAATCAGGATCATCACCTTCAAGCCAGAATAGAATTGTATATTTTATGAAGTTAGTTCCTTTTTTACCAGAAATATGAATATTTTCATTACTTCCACCTACAGAGTTTGTATCGAATACTAATGTAGCATTCTTACTGAAATACTTTCTAGCATTTCTCGCATCAATCATTGAGTATGCTGTATATGTTGTAGGTGTTTCATCATTCTTTTGATATACTCTAAAGTTTTGAACACCACTTTCTTCGTAGTATGTCATAACTCTAATTGCATCACTTAATCCATCATCCTTTGTCATTGTTAGCTTTAATCTAACGGTTACATCCTGGAAGTTTGATGTTGTATTTACGATGTAGAATGAATAACCATAAGTCTTATCGAAGCTTATGTCTCCTCTTTCTCTGTGTAGCTCACCAATCTTTGCGAATTGATTTGCGAATAGATAA
>JAEEGL017409575.1_pt1 | contig 27295 bp, 26 predicted proteins | sample 9134231 | NCBI WGS metagenome assembly JAEEGL01 (sample SAMN16246548, study PRJNA631951) | gut metagenome | biome: gut microbiome; feature: rumen; material: fiber-attached | host: Bos | place: Iran: Karaj | collected 2018-10
GCCCTCTTCATTTCTTGTGCACTGAGCTGCTGTGAACTTGTAAGCACCGTGAGATGTACCGATAGCGATTGCGAGAGAGTCGCATCCTGTTCTGGAAACGAATTCCTCAACCTCTTCAGGTCTTGTGTAGCTCTCGTGACCAGCCTCAACAACTACTTCGTCCTCGATACCTGCGAGTGTACCAAGCTCAGCCTCAACAACTACGCCGTGATCGTGAGCGTACTCAACAACCTGCTTTGTGAGTGCGATGTTGTCCTCGAAAGACTTTGAGGAAGCGTCGATCATTACGGATGTGAAGCCGCCGTCGATGCATGACTTACAAAGCTCGAAAGTATCACCGTGGTCAAGGTGAAGAGCGATCGGGATCTCGGGATTCTCGATAACAGCAGCCTCAACGAGCTTTACAAGGTATGTGTGGTTTGCATAAGCTCTTGCGCCCTTGGAAACCTGAAGGATGACAGGGCTCTTGAGCTCACCTGCTGCTTCTGTGATTCCCTGAACGATCTCCATGTTGTTTACGTTGAATGCGCCGACTGCATAACCGCCGTCATAAGCCTTCTTGAACATCTCAGTCGTTGTAACTAAAGACATATATATATCCTCCTGGATTTTATTTTAACGCTCTTATCTTACAATCTTTTCGACAAAACTCAACCGCCAAAACAGGGAAAGTGAGTGCAATTCACAGAAGATTTGCATATAAATACGCCCTGTTAGGGCAAATGATTTTCGGTAAGGCAAAATTAACCGGATTTTGCGCCGCACTTGGGGCAGATGCGGTTATTGATAATGACAGCCAAAAAAGGTAGACTTTTCCAGTCGTGTCCGGAACAGGCTTTTGGAGGATAGGAAAATGGAGAACAGCAGTCAGAACCCCGTTAACGACGGAAGGCTCGTGGTGCCTTATGACAAGGACCGCAAGACTATAACCTTCTACGATACTTTCGTTGACATCAACGGGGACGTGATCAAATACGACGATATCGCCGTAATACAGTCAGCGGCCCTCAATTCCTCCTCCATGATCTACTTCTATTTCAGCAAGTCGTTCAATTATAATTTCGACTTCACCACCTACGACGGCACGAAGCACAGATTCCGCCGCAGCGGCTATTCCGCTTACGGCATAGGAACATACAAGCGCATCAAAAATGAGTTTGACGTTGTCGCTCCGCCGTTCTACAGCATCGTCGTAAGGAAGGTCTGCGAGCGCCTTATCAACAGGATCGAAAACGGCGTCACAGCCAATATTTGCGGCCTTGTGATCACAAAGGACAGCATCACTTACGAGAAGCGCAAAAAGACCGTCGTTATCGACAGGAACAATTTCGCCCATGCCGGGAACAATAACTCATATATGTACAATTACGCGCAGATATATATAAAGGACGAGAAAAAGCCCGTGTTCAGGTGCTCACTCAACGAGCCCAACGCAAGGCTCATCGTGCCGGTCGTGAACTATTTCTTCGGGAATAAGGCCGGTCCGGTTACCGCTGACGTTCCGGATGTCAATCCGTATGCGGGACCATACGCGAATACCGAACTGGATCAGGGCTATGCTCCGGACAGTTCTGATCCTGAGTGATCATCTCGGGAGATAATCCATCTCCGGATTCTCTTTCTTCTTTTTCTCTTTTTTGAGGTTGACTACCGTTGACACAATGCCGATAACGGGGATCATCAGGACAGCTCCGATAAGAAGTAAATAGCTGGCCCTTGTTTTCGAGCAGTCAAGATGGGTATCTCTTATGACCCAGCCGTCAGCTTCACTGATCTCCAGATATGTAAGGGCTTCCTTATAGTATTTGACAACATCGCTGTCCAGAGATGATACTGTGCCGGTGAATGTCCTGGGCTCCATCTCGATCATCCTCGTGCTGCCGTCAATATAATCGTAAGTGGCTTCCGTCAGGGCATCCAGGTATTCCCTGTCTGCCTTTTTCGAGACGGACAAAGGCATGATAGAGCCGTCCTCCATCCAGATCAGGTAGTAATATTCGTGTCCGACGGGAATAAATGAGTATGACTCTTCGCCCTCCGCGAACATGCCGAGGCAGGCAACGGCCTCGTAGGAGATCCATTTGTCGTGATATTCCGAGCGGTTAGGCTCAGCCTCTTCATAAGTGGCGGCAACGCCTCCGAACATGAGATTCCTGAAAAAGAACGCGCAGCCTCCAAACAGTATCAGGCAAATGGCCGATACGACCGCAAGTCTAACCGTACTCTTCATAAATATACCCCCCGGCGAAAAAAACACTGCCCGATATTGTATCACAACAGGAAAAATCCCTAAACACCAGAAGGAGCTGCCTCTTTGAGACAACTCCTTTTTATTACCACCATATTTGCGGCCCGGTTTTTTATCTCTTAGTGATCTTCGCCTCGAAAACCCCGTCCCTGAGCTCCGTCTTCAGCTTCAGTTTATGCTGCTCCAGTATCCTTCCCGCGATCGTGATACCCGTGCCGGGCGTGAACTTATCTGCTTTGGTGCTGTTCCTGATGACAGTCTCTTTGGAGGTGATCGTGACTGTAATATCAGATCCCTCCGTCCTGTATTTGGCAGCATTATCGATCAGGCACAGAACCGCGGTCATGAGATAATCCCTGTCTGCCTTGATCACTTTGTCGCCTTTGATCTCAAGGCTGACTCCCGCTTTGGCCGCGGCGTCCCCGAAGATCTTCCTTAGGGATGTTCTCGCGAAAACAAGATTCGTCTTATCCGCAGTCTTGAGGATCTCTTCGATATCAGTATTCATCTCGTTTATCTTCTTGAGGATGCTGTCAGAGTAATGGGCTTTTTCCTTGTCGTCAGCCGTATCCTTGAAATTCTCGGCATAGCCTCCGATGATCTGCAGCGGAGTTTTGAGGTTATGGGCCAGCGAATCTATCAGATTGTTCTTGAACTCGTTGTTCTCGTAGGCCTTCCTATACTGCGAATACGGCCTTATTGCCGCAAGACAGGGGATCCCCACGGCCAGGATCAGTAGGAGTACCGCCAGGATTATAAGGCACGGTTTGTAGTATTCCGTATAGGAAGCCGTGGTCATGACATATTCGATCAGATACCGGTGCTCCCCGATATTAAGGACCTTCATTAAACCATGTGTCGTGTGTCCTTCCGGATCATACATTTCCGACGAATAGATATTTCCTCTGGAACAAAATTCATCGGCCTTGCTGCTGTTTTCCATGGCGTCTATATCGTTAAGGTTTTGGATCAGGAAGAGATCGCCCTCCGCCGTCAGATAATCATCCGGACGGACATAGCTGCCCATTATCTGCGGCACCATGACCTCGCCGTCAACAAGTGCCGGCGATACCGCATTCTGCCCCGGCATATCGAATTCCCACGTCCTGAATGACGAGGAATGCTCAAATACTGCCGTTCTCTCATGAACTTCACCCAGATACAACGTATCCCCGTCAATACAGTAAGAATCCACTTCAAGATACGGCAAACAGCACCATCCGATCATATCAAGGGAGCGGTTGATCACATCGAATCCTTCAGTGATACCATCACTCAGGGAGACTGCGTAGTATGAATTGGCAATGAGGGGCTTTTCCGAGCCGTCCCGGATAGTCCTTATCTCCCCGCATCTTTTATAATCGATCTGAAACCCGTTTGTTACAGAATCCACATGCCTGTTTTCTTCAGAGAGCAGTTCCTCATCATCGGTAACATAGATCCAGTCATGAATACTGAGCTCAACCGGAATGATGTCGTAATCGGTCTCGTAAATAATGTCGAAAGATCCGTCAGCCCTGATCTGGGCCAGCCTTATATAATCCGCCTGGTAGAAATTGCATATTATGCTCGAGAAAGCCCCGTCGGTCCTTCCCTCATCGTATCCTTTGAGAATACGCTCATAAATATCGCCTATATTCTGGAACCCGTTACGCACCGCCCTGTTGTAACGGTCGGCGCATGCTCCGTCAATAACCGCGAAAACGACCGCCCCGATGACCAGTCCCGCGATAACTCTTGGCAATAAGAAACTGCCGTATTTCTTTCTCTTCATCCGTAACATCCCCCTTTTTGCTATGATCCCGGACCTGTCGCCGACCTACTGCTCCGTCTCCGGCCGCCGGCCCGGTCCCGGCCTCTAGTCGAACCTGTACCCGACCCCGATGAGAGTCCTGATACGCGATCCTTCTTTTCGAAGTAATTTACGGAGATTCTTCACGCGGTTGTCGATAACGCGCTCGGTGATGTACATGTCGTCCCCCCAGGCAACGGCCAGCAAAAGCCTTCTCGTGACCGCCGTTCCGGGATGCTCCATCATGTACTTGAGGATCTGATACTCCTTGGGCGGCAGATCGACCACTTCACCTGCGACCCTGACCTCGAATCTGACAGGATCCAGGGTGATCAGTCCGCTCTCTATGATCCTCTTCGGCGCGGGTTCTGTCTTCGTCCGCTCCAAAAGCGCCAGGAGCTTGCTGTACAGGACCGCGATCGAAAACGGCTTGACGATATAATCGTCTGCGCCGAGCTCATAACCGTACAGGATATCCTCCTCCCTGACTTTTCCGGTCAGGAAGACCACCGGTATATCCGACCTCTTTCTGATGATCTTGCAGAGCTCGAACCCGTCCAGACCCGGCATCATGATGTCGAGAAGGATGAGATCGTATTCCCCGTTAAGCACTTTGGCAAGGCCGGCATTTCCGTCCTCGGCAAAGTCAGGCACGATCTTTTCGCGCCTTCTGAAATAATCTCCGACAACTTCTCTTATCTGGCTGTCATCTTCAACGAGTAAGACTCTGTACATGAGAACCTCCGTCAGAAGTAATGCTACAGGTTCAGTGTATCGTTAGTGTATCGTTTTAACAAATTGGGAAGGATTTTTGCTTCAGGCGGCCTGGGAGCTGACGGTTAACGGATGACGGATGACGGTTAACGGTTGACGGCAGGACCGGCGGCACCGAATTGCAAAATCAGGGTGGAAAGCTGTTGGCATCGTCAGAGCCGGCGTTACAATTGCAAAATCCAGGCGATAAGTCCGGCAGGCGCCGTGAGAACCGCCGGGATTTTAAGGGTAAACATGTATTATCCCGGCAAAACTCCCGGCACGCGCCGAGCAAAACGCCGTGATTTTAAGGGTAACACGCATAATCCCGGTAAAACCCCCGGTATGCGCCGGGCAAAACGCCGTGATTTTGAGGGTATACACGCATAATCCCGGTAAAACCCAAGGCACCCGCCGGGACTCCCGCCGTGATTCTCCCGCCAGCCCTCTCAAATTTGAGAACCATTATCACTTTTTGTTGAAATTGATAATCAATTTCATATTGACACCCAATAACCCCGCTCATATAATACCTTCCACAAACAAAAAAATTATTAAAGGAGCGGGCGGTCAGCCGCCGCTAAGGAACATATGCGGGCTTTTCAGAAATATGCGAAAAAACTAACCTCAATGCTGCTTGCAGTGCCGGTGCTTACTGCGACAGTTTTCGCTGCCTGCTCATGTTCCGCGGGAGCAGGCAAGACAGACAAGCTCAGGATCGTTACGACTATCTTCCCCGAATATGACTGGGTAAGGGAGATCGCGGGCGAGAGACTTTCTGACATCGACCTGACGCTTCTCTGCGACAACGGCGTTGACATGCACAGCTTCCAGCCGACCGCGCAGGACATCATAAAGATCTCTTCGTGCGACGTTTTCGTATATGTGGGCGGCGAGTCCGATGAGTGGGTCGAAGACGCGCTCAAGGAAGCCGTAAACAAGGATATGCAGGTCGTAAACCTCATGGAAATTCTCGCCGGAGACATCGTCGAGGAAGAGATCGTCGAGGGCATGCAGGCTGAGGATGAAGAGGAAGACGGCAACAACGAAGAAGAGGAGCCCGAATACGACGAGCACGTCTGGCTCTCTCTGAAAAAAGCGCAGGTCGTCGTGACAGGCATCGCTGATGCTATGGGAAAAGCCGACCCCAACAACGCAGGCACATACAAGACCAATGCGGATAACTATAAAAACAGGCTCGCCGAACTCGATTCAAGATATGCGGACGCAGTTGCAAACAGCAACAAAAACACCGTCCTTTTCGGCGACAGATTCCCTTTCAGATATCTTACGGACGACTATAACCTTAACTATTACGCGGCATTCGCCGGTTGCTCCGCCGAGACCGAGGCAAGCTTTGATACCGTGATCTTCCTTTCGGGAAAGATCGACGAGCTGGGACTTAAGAAGGTCCTCGTCATTGAAAGTTCAGATCAGAAAGTAGCGCAGACGATAATCGACAACACAGCGGCAAAGGATCTGGAGATCCTCGTGCTGGATTCGATGCAGGCCACATCTTCTTCAGACATCGCGAAAGGCGTGACTTACATTTCGGTAATGGAAAGCAATCTTGAAGTGCTCACAAAAGCACTCTCATAAAGATCATATAAAGAGGAATTATGGATCAGCTGACATGCAAAAACCTTAAACTCGGTTACGAGAACATCACCCTCACCGAAGACCTGAGCTTTTCGGTCGGGAAGGGCGACTATCTCTGCATCGTCGGCGAGAACGGCGCGGGCAAATCGACACTCATGCGCACGATCCTGCGTCTTCAGAAGCCCCTCGCGGGAACGATCGAATATAACGATAACCTGACAGCTTCGAAGATCGGTTATCTGCCCCAGCAGACCGTCGTTCAGAAGGATTTCCCCGCTTCGGTCTTTGAGGTTGTCCTCTCAGGCTGCCAGAACAGTTTGGGAATTAAGCTTTTCTATTCCAAAGCAGCGAAAAAGAGAGCCATGGACAACATGGCGCGCCTCGGCATAAGCGACCTCGCGAAATGGTGCTACCGCGACCTTTCGGGCGGACAGCAGCAGCGCGTTCTCCTCGCGAGAGCCCTCTGCGCGACCGAGAAGATGCTCCTTCTCGACGAGCCTGTCGCAGGCCTTGACCCGCTCGTGACGAACGAGATGTATGAACTCATAAAAAGGCTCAACGATGAAGGCATCACGGTGATCATGATCTCTCATGACATTGCCGCGTCCGTCAAATACGCAAAGCACATCCTTCACATCGGCAACGAATTCTTCTCCGGAACAGTGGAGGATTACAAGAAGTCCGCTGCCGGCAGTTCTTATCTTGAAGGAGGTGAAGCAAAGTGATCGACACCCTGATCTCTTCCCTCTCCTATCCCTTCGTAAGATACGCGCTCATTGTGGGAGTGCTCATCGCGCTCTGCTCTTCGCTTCTCGGAGTGATCCTCGTTCTCAAGAGATTTTCTTATATCGGTGACGGTCTGTCGCACGTTGCTTTCGGCGCGATGGCAATCGCCGCTGTTGTCGGACTAACGGACAGGATGGTCCTTACCCTTCCCATCACGATCGTATGCGCGATACTGCTCCTTTGGACCGGCCAGAACACCAGGATAAAGGGCGATGCCGCGATCGCGATGATATCGGTCGGCGCGCTGGCTGTCGGATATCTGCTGATGAATCTTTTCCCGACATCATCGAACATCTCGGGCGATGTCTGCTCCACACTTTTCGGATCGACAAAGATCCTCACGCTGACAAAGTCTGAGGTCATACTGAGCATCGTTTTATCGGTGGTGGTCGTTATAACATTCGTCGCTCTTTACAACAGGTTCTTTGCCGTTACTTTTGACGAGAGCTTCGCAAAGGCCGTCGGCACAAAGACCAACCTTATAAATTTCCTTATCGCGACGGTAATCGCGGTGATCATCGTCCTCGCGATGAACCTGGTCGGATCGCTCCTCGTATCCGCGCTGGTCATCTTCCCCGCCCTGTCGGCAATGCGCATCTTCAGGAGCTTCCGCTCGGTAACGGTCTGCTCCGCAATACTTTCGGTATTCTGCGCGCTTCTGGGGATCGTGCTGTCGATCCTTTTCGAGACACCGGTAGGATCAACGATCGTCGTAACTGACATCGCCGCATTCATCGTGTGCATAATAATCGGAAAGATCAGAGGCTGAGATCAGTCCTGCATTAGCAAGACCCACTGGATTATCATTAGTGGTATTGCCAGCGCCGTATCGCCGATATAGAGCCACATTAAGATCCTTCCAAAGTTGTAATCACGCCTGCGGCGGCGGACTTTGCCCATAAGGACCCAGGAAAAGACATACGAGACGAACATCAGGATAAACGGCAGAAACACCGGGCTCATTTCATCCTGAGACATAGCATTAATATAGACGGAAATACCAAAAACAAGAATGAGGACAACCGGAACCGCATATCTCAAAACAAGCGAGATGATGCAGGTCTTCTTCGCCTGACTATCGGTATAGCCGCCATCTTCTATGCCGTAATCATTGCTGTCGAGATATGACTTTTCCATGCCGGTTCCCCGTCAGATCTTCCCTTCCTTGAACATCTTCATCATCTCGTTGGTAAGGCTGTAATCGTCGGGCTGAAGCTCGATGTCCTCTCTTGACCGCCACTCGGCGACTTTGAGCTCGCCCTCATCCATCCTGACAGTGTCATCACCGTCGACATCGCAGTAGAAACCGACAAGGATATCGTCGACAATGCCCCACGGCTGGGACTTGTAATAGCGGATATTCTTAACGCGGAGCCCTGCTTCCTCCATAACTTCGCGGGCGACGGTCTCTTCGAGCGTCTCGCCTATTTCCGTGAATCCCGCTATGAGCGCGAAATGTTCGAACCCGGTCCTGTATTTCGTCACGAGGATCTTATCGCCGTTCGTCACGCCGACTATAACCGCCGGGACGACTCTGGGGTAGATCACGTTGCCGCATTCACACCGGATAGCGCGCTCATTATCGGCAAGAAATGTCCTTTTTCCGCACCTTCCGCAGTATGTGTTATTGCTGTACCAGCGCGAGAGCTGGAGCGCGGTGTATGCCAGAAAGACCTTGTGTTTCCTCGCTGTCTGCGAGCGCCTGAACGAGCGGATATTTATAAATTCATATCCTTCAGGCACCTGGAACTCTTCGTCTCCTGCCACGTTTTTGAGGAAGAACTGATCTTCATCAAGCGCGAAAAGATAAATGAGTTCCTCAGCGTCTGCCCCTATCTCTCCTGCCGCCGGGAAAAGGTCGCCTTTTACCAGGACCTCATTTTCTTTTATAACGATCACGATGCTTCCGGCATCAGCTTTACGGGCCGGATAATAATGGTTATCCAGCTTGTGCGGGTATATATCCTGGATCATGCCGTTTCCTTAGAAAGTAAATGTCTCGGGAGCAGCGGTGAACGAACTGAATGTCGCTGTCGCGTCCTTGAAATAGAGCACCTGTGTGTTGTCATCGTCAGCGCTGTACATGAACTTGAGCTCAGGGTGCTTTTCGAGCATTGCGACCTTAACATCACGGGAATCATCGTTGATGAGTTCGCCTGATACGCGGAGCCATGTGCCTGTCTCACCGTCGAAAGCGCAGATCTCGGCCTTGGGATTTGCCGCAAGCTGCTTCGAAACGGGCTTTACCTTGCCTGTCTGGATATAGAGCTTGCCGTCATAAACGAGCGCCGTTCCGAAAGGTCTTACTCTCGGCTGGTCACCGTCAGCGGTAGCCAGATAATAAGTCTTTGTCTTGTCCAGAAATTCACATACTTTCTCAATGTTTGCCATGGTAAAGATTCCTTTCGTGGTTATTTTTTCCACTTCTTATATTATCACAGCTATTATCACAGCGCGGTTAAAACATGACTGATTCGGTGCCGTATTCACCTTTTCCAAAATATTTCCCGGATTGGCAGATCCTGGAAACGGTTTAGGCAAAATGGCGCCAAATTACAAAAATCATTACCTGAAACGGCGTTTTCAGGAAATTTCCTCAAAACGGGCGGTAAAGAGCCGCTTCTCACTGCGGTTCCCACGAGCCCTGCTGCCTGAGTCCGGTCGCGGAAGCCACCTTCTCGATAAGAGCGAGTTCTTCCGGGGTAAGCTTTACATTGATCGCTTTTGCGAGACTCTGCGCATGCGACGGCTTGGTGATGCCGACGATCGGGAGCGCGCCTTTGGAAAGAGCCCAGAGGATCGGGACCTGCGAGGGATCGATATTGTATTTGTGCGCGATGCTGCGCATCGTCAGAAGGAGTTTATCGATCTTGACGAACTTGGACTTAGGGAAAGAAAGCCCTCTCATCGACAGCGCCGGAAAATGATGCTTTGAATCGTAATGGCCGGACAGGGCGCCCTGCTCCAGGACCATGTATGCGTAGTACCGGATACCGTTCTGATTGCAGTAGTTTATGATCTCCTGCTGATCGTTCCTTAAAAGGCTGAAGTGATTCTGAACGGCGCCGAGCTTCAGGCCTTCTTTTGCAAGTGCTCCCTCCGCAAGATGGATGTGCATCAGCGACACGTTGGATACGCCAAGTGCCTTGATCCTTCCGGACTTCATGAGAGGGATCGCTTCCCTGATATTTTCCTCAAGATTATTCGGCACGTGGATCCAGAAAAGGTCACATTCTTTCCTCCCCAAGCGAGACATGCTCTCTTCGAAAGACCCGGTCAGTCCGCCGCTCTTGTATTTTTTCGGCGGCATGAACTTGGTCGAGATAAAAATATCGTCGCGCCCGCTGATAAGTGTGCCGAGAAGTTTCTCGCACGAACCCATGCCATAGACAGCCGCGGTATCCCAGTTGAGGAACCCGAGTCTTACGGCCTCTTCGAACGACTGCTTGAGCACTTCCGGATCCTGCTTTTTACCGAAGATCATGGATGAGCCGTTCATGCCGGTTCCCCATGCCCACGTTCCGATCAAAATGTCTTTCATAATTTTCGCCTCCTGCGAGGAATTATGTCATGCCGCAGGAAAACCCGCATTGATCTATGTTAAGTCATATCAGCCGGCCCAAAGTAATGTATCCGGCATCAAAAAACGGACATCCCGGCTTAGATACCCAGGTCATCTAATGTATAGTATCCGCTGTCAACAAGAATCTCTTTGTAATTTTTGGCATCAACGATCTTCGGACTGCAGAGATATGAAGGCACGTTGATCACGCCGTTGTCATATCTGTCTCTGTTGTTGACGACGGCTGTTCCGGTTGTAAGGATCTCGTCTGTCATCTTTACAGTTGCGTCCACAAGGGTCTGGGTGTCCTTGAAGACCGACATTGCCTGCTTGCCGTTTATTATGTTCTTTACATTGGCAATATCGCAGTCCTGGCCGGTAATAACAGGATAAGGTCCGGAATAAACTGTGTCGAGCGCTTCTATTACGCCCAGGGCGGTCGAATCGTTGGAACAGAGCCATGCGTCAATTACAGCGCCGTCAGAATAATAAGTGCCTAAAATGTTCTCGGCCCTTCCCCTTGCCCTGTCCGTGGACCATGCGTCAGTTGACGTAACGCTGAACTCGATCTGGTCGGAAGGAACGTTGAGCACACCTTTCGAGAAATAAGGCATCAGGACATCATATGCGCCCGAATAGAACAGCTTAGCAGCAGGATCCGAAGGATCGCCTGCGGTGATCTCAATATTATAAACTTTGCCTGCAGGCGCGGAATTGAGCTTCAGCTGTTCGACGATATACTGGCCCTGCATAGCGCCCAGCAGGTAGTTGTCGAAAGTTACGTAATAATCGAGAGTTGCGGTATCGTTGATGATCCTGTCATATGCGATAACGGTAACACCATTTTCTTCCGCCATGTCGAGCACGTCATTGAGGCTCACCGGGTCAATGGCCGCGATGATAATGACGGCGCAGCCCGATTCGACCATCCCCATGATCTGTATCCGCTGAAGGTTTATATCATTACCGGCGAATTCGAGATCGGTATCGTAGCCGAGAGTATTAAGGCCTTCTTCAAGACGTTCACCGTCCTCTCTCCAACGCATCAGATCACGTGTGGGGAATGATATGCCTACCCGGTTCATGTTGAGCTGCATGGAGGACGAGCCGGTGGCAGATGTTCCGGTGGGCGTACCGCAATAACCCTCGAGCTCTATGTCTTCAACGATCTTCTGAAGCGCCTTCTTGAGTCTTGCATCGGCTCTTTTTGTAACAAGCCAGTCGTCACCGTCCCTGACCATATCGATATCTATCGTTTTCTTCAGGAAGAATGCTTTCGAGGAATGCGCGATATCATCAAGAAGATCCTCCATCTCATCAGAGAAGTAGCTGTCGGCAATAGTCTGCACATCGGGATATTTGAACTTTATGGTAAGGCTTCCCTCGTTTTTCCTTGCGGAGGCCTCCGATTCCTCTATCGTGTAAACAGAGTATTTAAGCATGCACCTGAGGATCTCTTCCTGTTCGGGAGTTACATCATATGCCGCCTCTTTATTCGCGTCGACATATTCGGAAGCGTCCTTGCTGTTCATGACCCTGGACATGTAGGAATCGAAAGAATCCTCCATCGCTTCCTTTGCTTTCTCGTTACTGCGGGATGAGCACCCGGCTGATGTAAATAACATAGCCGCTGCCATTATTCCTGCCATGATCTTCTTTATATTCATATCCTGACCTCTCGAAAATTTCCCGTCATCCCTTACGTTCAGATCGACATTTTGCCCTTCAATTATAACAGTTGCAGTGCGCTGTCAGATATGATATCTTAATTATTGAACACGTTTAATAATCAAGGACGGCCCATAAAATGCAAAAAGAGGAAAAGCTTAATATCACAAAAGAAAAGCTTACCGAAGCTACTTTCGAGCTTATGGAAGAGCTTGATGATCCGCTCAACGTCACATCTAGACAGATAGCGGAACGCGCCGGAACAAAGCCTTCCATGATCAACTACTGCTTCGGTTCGCGCGAGAATCTTATCTATCAGACTTTCCGGAAAAAGTACCTGGGATTCCTCAAGGATACTTCGGTGGAAGAGCTCATCGCTTCGGATCTGCCCCCGAAGGAGCTTTTGAAGAAGCTTCATTTTGTTGTCGCGAAATGTCTTGCTGACAACCCCAAGTTCACAAAAGCTATCACGGGTTACGTTCTCTTCAACAGGGACCTTTCGCAGGAATCATTCAGCTACGGCTATGTGAAGAAACACTACGCCGGCAGGAAGACTGATGAGGAGTGCAAACTGATCGCATACGAGATGTCCGCCATGATGCAGCTGATCATCTGCAGGAAAGATGACATTAAAAAGGATTTCGGTATCGACCTCGACAACGAAAATGAGCTGAAGCGCTGCATCGGTCTGCGCATAGACCTGCTGCTGGGTGATTAATATGCAGTATATCTTTGATCTTAGATCCATACCTTCCGGGAAACTCCCCCTCGCAGGCGGCAAGGCGTCCTCCCTGTCGCTCATGATGAGCAATCTTAAGATGAATATTCCGGCAGGTTTTGTTATAACGGCGGATGCCTTTGCTGACGGCATTTTATGCGGAGAGGCACAGGCTGAACTAGACAGTCTTATTGCGCAGCTGAACAGGAACAGAACTTACGCCGTCCGTTCTTCCGCTCTTGGCGAAGACGGCGAGAACAATTCCTTCGCGGGACAGTATGAGACTTTGACGGATGTCGGCATCGACGGAATAAGGGATGCCGTCTCATACGTCGCCTCATCCGCGAAAAGCACCCGCGTTGAAAGCTACAAAGAACAGAATAACATCGGAACGGAAGGCATCGGCATTGCGATCCAGGAGTTCGTCCGGCCCGAATTCGCGGGGGTTATTTTCACCACCGACATCATTACCGGCAGGGACGACAGGATCACCGGCAATTACGTTCACGGCGAAGGCGAGAAACTCGTATCCGGAACGGAGAATGCTGACGAATTCAGGATCGGCGCCATGAGCTTCTCCTATGAAGGCAACCAGGAAATGGCGCCGTACGCGAAGACTTTGCGGAAATATTCCCTCGCGATAAAGTCGTTTTACGGAGTTCCCATGGATATCGAATGGGCCGTCTCCGGCGGCAAAGTCTACATCCTGCAGGCGCGCCCCATCACTACACTGAACAGGCATTCCGTAAAAGACTACGATGTCAACGGAACCCGTTCCGGCTGCAAGCTTCTGACGAAGACCAACGTCGGCGAGATCTTCATGAAGCCCGTAAGTCCCATGACCTTCAGCGTTCTTGAGAAGATCAATGAATTCGTCGGCCTCCCCGAGTGGCTCGACAATGTCTGCGGCCAGGCATACATGAACATCTCCGTTATCTGTTCGCTGATGATGTCTTTCGGCAAGACAAAAGAACAGGCTTACGAATCAGTAAAAGACCTCGTCGGCGGGATCCCCGAAGGGATCGACATCCCCGTCTCGCCCTTTGACAAAAAGGCCTTCAAAAAGAATCTCCTTCACCTGTTTTTCCCTAAAGATAAGTCGAAGCTCACCAAAAAGCAGAAGCACGAGATGGTCCTTCATCTGGATGATATCTCTGAAGAACTTATCGCTGAGATCCGCAATATAGGCAGCAGCGGGGAACTCATGAAATACTGGGACGAGGTTCTTCTGCCTAAGCTCAACGACGGTCTGGCTTCTATCCTCGCCGAGAGCGGAATGTCTCTGGTGCCTCTTTTCGGGACGCGCAAAAAGATTGCGAAGATCGCGGGCGAAGAGATGGCAAACCGCCTCTGCACAGGCTGTGTCGGCGTGCTCGCTTCAATGAAGCCGATGCTCCTTCTGGAGGATGTCGCTGAAGGGAAATTGTCCCGTGAGGAATATATAAAGATCTGTGGCCACCGCTCTGCAAACGAGATGGAGCTGATGGAACCAAGGCCTTATGAGGATCCGTCATTTGTTGACAGGCTTCTTGAAGACCGCAGGCCGGGCAACGGCAGTCTTCGCGATATCCTTGAGAATCAGGAAAAGGCTTACCGCGAAGCGCTGTCTGAATTCAAATCCGCGTATCCGTCCAGGAGCAAATGGATCGACAAAGAGATCGCGAAATTCATCCACGCGAATGATTTCCGCGAGGACATCAGGAGCAAGGGCGTCCGCATCTTCTGCGTGTTCAGGGAATACTGCCTCCGTGCAGGCGCTTTGAACGGCCTCGGCGATGACATCTTTATGCTCAGCTACAAGGAGATGTTCTCTTTGCTGAAGGGGGATGATTCCGCCGTTCAGTATATCCCCCTGCGAAAAGAAAACTTTGCAAGATACTGCTCATATCCGTCTTTCCCCAACCTCGTTATCGGAAGGTTCGATCCCGATGCCTGGCTTGAGAACCCGGACCGCAGATACGATATTTTCGTGAGCGGCCGCACTGACGATGTTGATACCGGATCCGACGTTAAGGGCTTCGCGGGCGCTGCCGGAGTCGTGACCGGCCCTGTGCGCGTCATCGAAGATATAAGCGGCATCGACGATCTTGTTGAAGGCGAGATCCTGGTCACCCGTGCCACAAACGTCGGCTGGACGGTGGCTTTTCACAAGGTGTCCGCGATCGTGACCGACATAGGCGCGCCCCTGTCACACGCCGCGATCATCGCGCGCGAATTCGGCATCCCCGCAGTTGTCGGCTGCCGCAACGCGACCACCGTCCTAAAGACCGGCGACATAGTCACGGTCGACGGCGGAAAAGGAACGGTAGTGGTGAGGAAGTGAGCTGCGATTGGGCGTATCAAAAGCAGAACTGAAGGCACATGGATTTCCAAACTTCACGACTCCTTTTTAGCCACTTTCGATATTTTTTCTTTTTTCTTCTCTCGATCAATTTCATTATTGATTTCATTTGCCACTGATGATAATAGCATTTTTAGATAATTATCCGGATCAGTATAAGTAGTCTTGCGTTCATTAAATTCCTTTAATGAACTGATTAACCTTTTTATCTGTTGGGAATACTTATGAATATACAGAAAAACACCGCCAGGACCATTACTATCGCTTTCCATCATGGGGTTGAAACCATAACTGAATCTTTCATAATACGAGATTATGCCTTCAGACCATAAAAAATAAACAGAATTTACTACTTTTTTCCCTATATCAGGTTCTGAATTAATAAATGCTGTGTTCTCATCACCATAATACAAACGTTCAATAGATACATCTAATGCTTTAGCTATCTTAGCAATTGTAGAAATGTTTGGGATTTTTCTTCTGTTTTCATACGCACTAAGTGTTGTATTGGAAAAACCGCAGATCTTAGCTAGTTTTTCCTGTGAAAGATTTTTTTCCAATCTTACTTCTCGAATGTTCTTGCATATATAATCATCGTAGTTCATATAATTAACCTCCGTTATATACTCTTAATTATATAGTTATTATACGATGAGTCAACCTATTTAATTATCGTTCTATTATATTATATCGCTACATTCAATTTCTTAATACGCTGACAATAACTCCAAAAGCCTATTTTCATTGGATAAAGAGAGAATTATTTTCCCAATTTAGCTGTGGCAAAGTCAAAGCATGGCCAAACAAATATCGGTCAAATATTTATTATTGGGAGAAAATAAATATGAATAGTTTTTCCAAAAAGAACGATAGAAATCCTGATTCCAAAAAGGTTAAGGATGTATGGAATGCCTTCATGGCAGATGGAGCAGTATTTGGTAAATATGACATTCCTCATTGTCCGACAACCGCCACAACGATTCCCAAAAATATAATTACATGGGATGAAGCTAAGGCTATCTTTAAGAAACAGAACAAACTTGATAATAACTTTAAAAACGAATCGTATGTATGTTTCTATATGGATGATTACAAATTTGATGGCGCCAGAGGTATTTGGTATGACCCATATAAAGTCTTAACTATTCTCTATCATTTTGGTGGTGTCATAACACCGGATTTCTCAACTTATCAAGATTTTCCAGTTGCATTGAAAATCTGTGCAACTTTCAGGATGCGACTTTGGGGTTATTGGCTCGGCAAGAATGGTATTCCTGTCATTAACAATATCCGGTGGGGTACACCTGAAACCTATGATTACACATTTGAAGGGATACCAGAGAACAGTATGGTTGCCATTGGTACCGTTGGCGGCAGCCCCAGACAATTAGTTAATCGTGAACGCTTTATAGAAGGCCTGTATGAAATGGTTAAGAGACTCAAGCCTCACACCATTCTTATTTATGGGTCAGATAAATATGCGTGTTTCGATGTTCTAAGGCAGCAGAGTATTAATGTCATCCAATATTCAAGCAATACTGCCAGTTATTATGAAGGGAGACGGCAGCATGAGTAAAGGTAACAGTAACCTATTTCATAATACACTTGGCACGACCGTCTCAGGTATAGCTCAACCTCCAGAATCATATTCTGATAGAGGAGTCAAAATACCCGATCACATCAGAGCTATGATAGAAAAGCTTCCTAATACAGGAGATTACATAGTAGGTTCCGCAGATGATTTTAATATTCAAGATGTTAGTATTATGTCAAAAGAAACTGGGGTTGAATTCGCCAAAGTTACTATTGGAAATAAATCCTATCTCATACGCGGCAGACAAAGAGGTGCTGACATTCCAAAGGAACTAATTGATAAAATGAGTCCCCATAACAGTTCATTTGATTTTCATAGTCATCCCTACGACGATGATCTAATTCCATCTCCGGAAGATATTGATGCTTTTATTGACATAAAACGAAGAACAGGTCAAAGAAGCAGTATGATTGTAAGTCCCAATGGAAGAAAATCTTCGTATAATGAAACTGGAGTTATTTCTGTAGGATATGTTGAACATATTGTTGACGATGATTATAAAAATGCACTCGCAAAACTTTTTGGAGGTAATTTAGAATGATAAACAAAAATGAAGCTAAAATAGAAGCTTGGACCATAATCTCAGAATTGTTCGGGAATGATTATTTTCGCAGTCACTTTGAAGGATCTTGTGAATCTTACCCCACAGATGATAACGATGATATTATCTTTGATTACTTCATGGGTTTCGAATCTGATAGTAACACTAACCTATGGACTGTTTTTGCCAGGGTTTCCGTGAACAGAGAAACCAAAGAAAAATATTTTCTTGATTATAAAACTCCCGATGGCAAGCGTATGGATAATCCTCCAAGTCCCATTAGACTTGCATAAAACTAAAACCAACTTACCTGGTACCCCTCACTTCAACCTTCATTCATATACACTTCTTCCCTGAGGTGGAAGCCGCTGTCGATGATGACGGCATCGATGTTTTCGCGGTTGACGGCGGAAGGGCCTATTGCGATATAAGGGATATCCCTGGCTCCGTCATAGAACACGTCTGTCTCACCGAGAGACTGGCCTGAAGCAAGTTTTACGGCGCATTCGGCAGCGAGGCGCGCGAGTTTTTCGACCGGCTTATAAACGGTGACAAGTTGAGTTCCCTCAACGATCCTCTGGCATGCCTCGAGTTCGCCGTCCTGACCGGTAACAAAGATCTTTCCGGCATAACCTCTTTCTGCAAGAGCGTGGATCGCCTCGCCCGCAAGGGCATCGTTGCCGCACATGATCGCGTCAGCAGAGGCTATCTCCTCAAAGTTCTCATTTACATAATCATAAGCAAGTTCGGGCTTCCAGCTCTCGCAATTGAACTTGAGGATAACATTCATCTCATGTTCCTCGCATACGGCATCAAAGCCTCTCATTACCTGGGGAACATTGTAATCGGAATCAGGTCCCATGATCTCGACGATCGAGCCGCCGTCGGGGACATTGTCGCAGATAGCCTGCGCCATCAGGCTTCCGACAGCCTCATTGTCGAACGAGATATAAAGATCCGCGCCGGCATTCATTACGAGTCTGTCGTAGCAGATAACGGGGATGCCCTTGCTCTTGGCCTCTTTAAGCACATCAGTAAGAGCGTACGCATCGGCTGTGATTATGACTATCGCGTCAACGCCGATCTCGATAAAATACTTGATCTGTGAGATCTGCATTTCGGCATCGCCGCCGGCGGACTGGACATTGACTTCGGCGCCGAGTTCATTTGCTGTCGAGACAAAGACATCGCGGTCACGCGTCCAGCGCTCGATGACAAAGGAGTCGAATGACAGTCCGATCTTGCAGACTTCATTCTTGGTGGTGGGCGTCACTTCCTTGGGTTCCGCAGGCCTGCATCCGGCACACAACAGAACGGAAAGAACCAGTAATAAGGCGGTCAGTCTGCGCATCATCTTTTGCCCTCCTTATATTCGGTCGGGGTAACGCCGGTATGCTTTTTGAAGATACGGCTGAAATAGTTCGGATCGGAATAGCCGACCTCGGAACAGATCTCCTTCATGGACTTGTTCGTTCCCTCGAGGAGCTCTCTGGCCCTCGTGACCCTGACGCCCGTCAGATAATCGGTGAACGTTACGCCGGTCTGCGTCTTGAAGACCTTGCTGAAATAGAACGGACTGATGTCGTACATGCCAGACAGGTCATCAAGAGAGATATCATCTTTGAAATTCAGGTCGATATATTTCTTTGCTTTCTCGGCAACGTCTTCGGTCTTCGCTGCGTTGGCGGCGTTGATCATGTTTACAGCATGCTCGATATGGCTTAAGAACCACAGCCTTAATTCGTCGTAGCTCTTCATGGAATTGATCTCGGGCAGGTATTCGCTTCTGGACATGAAGTGATAGACGTGTCCGCCGTTGCTGTAGGCAAGACGCTCGCCCCAGAGCACGAATTCCAGGACCTTCAGACAGATGTCGCTCATCGCGCCGCCGGAGCTCTTCTCCATCCAGTCGAAGAACAGGCTTGCCTGCGCCTGCGCCCTGCTGACATCGCCCTGTGTGATCGCATCGAAAAGTTCCTTCTCGGTCTTCAGCGGGTAGTCCGTATCGTATTCGCAGCCCTCGGGAAGATCGACGGCTTCAGCGATCGTCTGCTTCGTCTTGACCAGTACAGATAAGGCTTCGCTGTATGAATCCGCCATGTTTTCGAGAGGCTTGACGGGACCTATTCCGATCCTGAAATCAATGCCCAGAGCCTCCGTAAGTTCCTCCTGCGCCCTGCTCGCAGATTCCACGATCCGCTGGTACTCTTCAGGCGTAAGTGAACTGTTCGCGCACGGGATAAGGACAGGGATCTTGTTGCCCATGACCGAACCCGTGATGCACTTGAAGTTGTCGCTTATGACGAGCAGCACTGTCTCATAATTCTTCTGTGTCTTGACGCTCGCAGGGACCGCGCCGCGCATATATCCGCCGGGCTCCCTGTCTCCGCCGACGATCGCGAGCATCAGACCGTATTTTTCATTGATCTCGAGGAGTTTTTTGTATTCCTCGATATTTTCCTTGAAATGCTCGTGCGACAGAAGGTCCTGGATCAGGCCGTTCTCAATGATCGGCACGATGCTCTCGAGCTTCTCCTTGACCTCGAGCTCGCGGCTCCTCTGCTCACGCACGCGGTCGACTTCGCTCATGGCTTTCTTGAGGACCGCTACGATCTGCGACTTGTCGAAAGGCTTGTTGATGTAATCTATGACACCGAGGTTCAGCGCCTGCTTCGCGTAATCGAATTTATCGTAAGCGGATATGATGACGAAGACTATATTCGGGTTCGTCGTTCTTATCTCTTTCATCGCGTCGATGCCGTTGATGCCGGGCATCCTTATGTCCATGAAAGCGATATCCGGGCGCACCTCGTCGGCGAGCTCGATAACATGCCTTCCGGTCTTTGCCTCGAACGTCTCGCACATTCCCGGAAATTCTTTATCAACTATAAATTTGAGTGATTCACGGACGATTCCCTCGTCATCCGCGAGCAGAAGCTTATACATTGCCATCCTCCAACGGTATCTTTATCGTAACATGTGTTCCTTCATTCTTGCGGCTCTTCATCTCGAAAACTTCCCTGTTGTTGTAATACAGGTCGAGCCTTGCCATAACATTCGTTATTCCGACGCCTCTGGTCTCAGAGGGTTTCTTCTCGTGGTTCATTATCTTTTCGATGATTTCCTCATCGGTTCCAATACCGTTGTCGCTGACCCTGATGCAGCACATGTTTTCTTCGCGGTAGACCGCAAGCGTGACCTTGCCCTCGCCGGGCTCCAAATCCTTGATGCCGTACTTGATCGAATTTTCGACAAGGGGCTGGATGATCATTGACGGAACATTTACATTTACGAGGCTCTCATCGATCTCCTTCTCGAAAAGCATCTCGCCGGCATATCTCACGTTTAGGATATACATGTAAGAATCGACAAGCTCGATCTCCTCGGAGAGCTTGACCGTCTCGGAGGTCTTCTTAACATTGTAGCGGAAGAAATCGGCCATATTCCTTATGTACTCGACGGTCCTGTCGGCGCCTTCCATCATGGCCAGCTGGGCACCGGCATTGAGAGTGTTAAAGAGGAAATGCGGGTTGATCTGCGACTGCAGATACTTGAGCTGCGCGTCTTTAAGGTGCGTCTCCATAAGGAGGTTCTTCTCCTTCATCTCACTCTGGGTGATGAGCTGCGTCCTGATACGCGCGATGTAATCCTTGATGCTCGCGAGCATCTCATTGAACGCCCTGGTCACCTTTCCTACCTCATCATCGGAGAAGACCTCGAGCGGCTCAACGTTCTCAGGGCTGCCCTGTGATATCTCCTCGGCCTTTGCCGACAGCCTCGTAAGAGGTCTGGTGATCGTGTTCGTAAGGATGATTATAAGCAGCACGTTCATGACCGAAGCCACGGCGAAGATGAGCATGCTCATGATCTCCGTATATCTAAGTGAATTAACGAGCGCGTTGTAGTTATCGGAGTTCGTTCTGAACTGTTCGTTGTTGACGGAATAGATGTATGTGTTGAGATAACCCTTGATCCTGTCGCATTCGTTGTATTTCGCGGTGTATTCGTCGATGTTACGGCCTCGCTTTGCCTGGACCGCTTCATCGGCTGTCTTAAGATATGTCTCGAGCATGTTCCTGATGTCACGCTCGGAGAGCTTTACACTGTTGTCCGTGACGTTGTAATTGAGATCCTTCATGAGCGCGTCCATTCTCTGGGAGGCCGCGAAATAGAGCTCAAGATCGTCCGTGCCCTTTGTCTCAAGATAGCCCGTAAGACCCGAATGGATCTGGTTGAGATTATCCGACAGCTCATTGAGGCTTATGTTGCTCGAGAATACCTGGTTGATCCTGTCGAGCGCCTGGTTGAGGTTCACGTATACAAAGATGTTGACACCCATCGCAATAACGGATGTCACGAGAAATACGACAACCAGCTTACGGGAGATCTTCATGTTGGCAAAGAAATTAGACATCTTCCCTGCCACCTCCGGGGTTATAGCCTGAGACATTATCCTTGTTGATCAGGATATAGTTCGAGCTGAAATAATCACTTACGAATCCCGTGTCGATATACTCGTTAAGCGCGTTTACGCACTGCTTCGCGACGGTGTTTGCCTCGATCGCGAAGGTCGCGTAAACGGAACCCTTGTCGATGGCCTTGAGGATAGTCTCCGAATCGTAGTAACCGAGGATGATCGTCTGTCCTACGAGGTTCTTGTCAACGATGCACTGGTACACACTTTCGCTTGTTCTGTCGTTAAGGCAGATAATGACGTCAGGTATCTTGTCCAGGCTGTCCAGAATGTTCATTACGTCTTCTTCTGAAGTAAACGGAGTACTTGTATCGACAACGCCTGACGACAGGATGATCCTTCTGCCCGTTACCGATTCCTGGATTGCGGAGTGGATGATATCGTCGGCATTGCCGTCATCCCTGTCGAGAAGAATGAGAGCCGAGAACGGATACGTCTGCTTCTCCGCGCCTATCGACGCGAGCGCATCACCATACTCGATTCCGAGGCTGTAGTTGTTAAGACCGATATAACTTTTTCTCGATGAACCGACGCAGTCAGCGAGGATCGTTACGACGGGAATGCCGTTCGCGGTCGCCTTGTCGATAAGCTGAACCGTCTCCTCCGAATCGTCGCCCTCAATAATAATGCCGTCGACCTGCGAGCTGATCGCGATGTTCATCCTGTCCGCTTTGGAATAATTCGTCGACAGGTTCTGCCCCGTCATTTCAACATAGCAGTTGTTCTCCACGGCATAATCGGAGATCTCTTTATAGATTCTTTTCGAGAGCTGGCTTTCCGGATCTTCCGCGATGTACGCGTACAGTCTCGGATACTCGTTGAAGACCTCTTCCTGGACTTCGCCCAGGTCCTTGATCATCTTCCTGTAATAGATTAGTCCTGCCACGGTCGCGAAAAAAAGAACGAGCACGATGCCCGCCAGTATAGTTACCGCGATCCTGTTCCTTGAGACTTTCATCGTGATAATTATACTCTATAGAAATTCAGTTAGCATATTAAATAGAAAAGGGCTGCCTCACCGGTGACCCGACACCATATGAGACAGCCTCATAGCGATCAAGCTGTTATTTCTTATGTCTCTTTTCGTAATCCCTTCTGATATCAGCAAGCATCTCATCCGTCTCGAATGCTTCCTCCATCGCCTTTGCGCTGGTCGCGCTTCTGGCGCAGGTGACCATCTTGTTCATAACAGTGTAGTTGAGAGCCGTGCCGGCGCTGTCGCATTCGTAACGGACAGCCCTGTGCCTGTCAACGCCGAACCTCTCCGCAACGCTTACCGCGTCGATGTTCGCGCCGAGGAAGACAAATTCCCAGTGATACTTTTCCTTCTGCCTTTCGATCATCTTTTTGACCCTGTCATAGGAATATTCCCTGCTCGAATTCTCCATTCCGTCCGTCGTTATGATGAACAGCGTCTTCTCGGGAACATCCTCCGGCCTTGCGTATTTATGGATGTTGCCGATGTGATGAACCGCTCCTCCGATCGCGTCAAGGAGAGCCGTCGAACCTCTGACATAATAATCCTTGTCAGTTATGTGTCCGATCTTATCGAGCGGGATCCTGTCGTGCAGCACTTCCGTCTCACTGTCGAAAAGAACCGTCGAGATAAGTGCCTCTCCCTCTTCGCCTTTCTGCTTGTCGATCAAGCTGTTGTAGCCGCCAATCGTGTCGTTCTCAAGTCCTCCCATTGAACCGCTGCGGTCCAGAATAAATACGATCTCCGTCAATCCCTTTTTCATTTCCTTTTCCTCGCTTTCTTCAGCCGCTTAAACAGCCGGCTGACTGTTTGATCGTGGCTTCAGTATAGCGGGGTAAAAGGGGCGGCTGGTCGCCTGCGAGGCGACATTTTCGGTCACGCCGTGCGCGGCTAATACGTGGAAAATTTTAAAGGCAAAAGTCTCACCCGAGCAGCGGTTCGTTGTGCTCGAAAAGCGCCATATTTATGGTCATGAAATCATATACGCCATTCTCGATAAAGTACTCGACGATCAGATCGAATTTGCTGGACGGCGAGAACGCGTAACCCGCGCGGCCGATGAAGTCTTTTGTCTCGTCGAGATTGAGCTTCAGAGCGAGGGCAAAAGCGACGGCGGTGCTCTTTTTGGGCTTGTAATCCTTGTTGCTCCTGATCTTCGAGAACAGCTTCCTGTCGACATTAGCGCGCCTGTACACCTCAACATCGGTGTAGCCCTTCTCTGTTATCATGCGCAGAAGGCCCTCAGACCAGGTCTCGGAAAGGTTCCTGACGACATCATCGAGCGAACGCTGCGCGGGCGCGGGAGCTCCGGCAGGCGCGGCGGGTGCGGCCATTGCGGCCCCGGCCATGAAGGCTCTTTCGGGAGGCATGGCTTCCATGTTCTCATTCGAGAAGAGCTTGTTCCGGAGAAGGTGCCTTCTCCGCTCTCTTCCGCGCGGGGCAGGCCTGCCTTCCGCATCCTCACAGGGAAATTCCTCCAGAGGCAATTCATCCAGGGGCGCGCCATTAAACGCAGCCCCGAAGGCCGCGTCAATGCGGTATTCCTCCAGGGTCTTTTCCTGCACATAATGCTCATCGATAAACTCATTGACGCCCGCGAAGATCTTTCCGGTCAGTGAGAACGATTCGCTGTCAAAAACAACCAGCGTTATCTCGAGATCGTTCCCGGCAAGAAAACTGCTGAAGACCGACGTGGCAATCTGCAGAGCCTCCGCCTTGGGAAAACCGTAGACCCCGGTCGCGATCAGGGGGAAAGCGATGCTTTCGATCCCGAGCTCGAGCGCTTTGTTAAGGCAGTTTACATAGCAGTTTTTAACGGTCTCCTGCTCGCCATTTCCGCCGCCCTGCCAGACCGGGCCGACCGTGTGGAAAATGTATTTCGCGTCAAGATCAAAAGCAGGTGTTACGGCAACGTCTCCTTCGGCGATGCGTCCGATCTTTCTGCGCTCGGCAAGGAGCCTGTCCGCGCCTGCCGCAGTGTAGATCGCGGCGTCTGTCCCGCCCTTATATACCGGCTCGGGATTCGCGGTGTTGACGATCGCGTCAGCACTGATCTTCGTGATATCATTCCGGACAATCTGAAAAGCCATATCCTCACCTGCATCTGTTTTAGTTGATATCTCATATTATATTCGCCCGCGAAAATGTGACAAACATGTAAGCCGTATGTCAGGAGATCCGATGGAGGCTGTCACTGCTCTCTCCTATACTCTGAGCGGTTCCGGAAATGAAGAATCTTAAGCGAATCTTAAGGTTTTCTCCATTTCATCTTTATGGAAGCTTTGTGATAATTTCCGCGGGGGATAAAAACAATGGAAACAATCAGGATAATCAACTTCATCATCACCGCGATCTTCGCCGTCTGCTACTCGTATCAGTTCATCTATGTGCCGGTCTCGCTCTGGTGGCAGCACCGCGATAAGAAGAACTCGAAAAAGAGAGCAGCCAATCACACCGCGCTAAAAATACCTATCAAAAAAGACCGCAAGCGTTACGCGGTCCTCATCTGCGCAAGGAACGAGGAAAACGTAATAGGCGACCTCATCGACAGCATCGCCGGCCAGACCTATAAGGGCAGCGTGACGACCTTCGTTATGGCAGACAACTGCACCGACAGCACTTACACTACCGCCATCAGCCATGGTGCCGTCGCGTATAAGCGCAGGTCCGAGAAATACATCGGCAAAGGCTATGCCCTTGAGGCGCTCCTTAAGGAGATAAAGACTGATTTTCCTCTCGGGTTTGACGGGTATTTTGTTTTCGATGCGGACAACATCCTGGCACCGGATTACATCGAGGAAATGCACAAGTGCCACCTCGAAGGCAACGATGTCATCACTTCATACCGCAACACCAAAAACTACGGCGATAACTGGATCAGCTCGGGTTACGGTCTCTGGTTCCTGAGGGAATCCATGTATCTCAACTACGCGCGCTGCAAGCTGGGCTCCTCCGCGGCCATCTCGGGAACGGGTTTCTTCTTCTCCGATTCCGTTCTCAGGGAGACCGGCGGGTGGCCCTTCCACCTTCTCACCGAAGACATCGAATTCACGATCAGCCGCGTCTGCAAAGGCCGCAGGATCGCCTTCTGCAGGAGCGCCGTTTTCTATGACGAGCAGCCAGTGTCATTAAGGCAGTCCTTCAGGCAGCGCATGCGCTGGGCAAGAGGCTACATACAGGTGTTCAGACATTACGGCAAGGATCTTTTGTCCGGGATGTTCCACGGGAATTTCGCCGCGTTCGACATGGCAATGAACATCATGCCGGCATTCCTTCTCACAGCGGTATCGATAACCTGCAACCTTCTCTACGGCATCATCGGCGCGGTCTCCGGCTGCGACATAACCATCGCTTTATGGTCACTGTTCGAGGCATTCTTCAACGCAAGCGCGCTGCTCTTTGTCCTGGGCGGGATCACGCTCATCACCGAATGGAAGAACATTCACGCGGGCACGGCAAGGAAGATCTTCTCGGCATTCTCATTCCCGCTCTTCATGCTCACATATATCCCTATAGCGTTCACCGCGCTCTTCGTTGATCCGGGCTGGAAACCGATCAGGCACAAGGCAACGACATCCGCCCTGATGAGCGAGATCAGACGCGCGGAATCCGGGGAAAAGATATCATAAAACAGCGCCGCAAATACTGCGTTTTATGCGGATAAGGCAGTAATGCAAAGACAGAGCATAGCATCAGTTTACAGGGACAGAGACCGATGGGATTTTACATCCTGTCGGTCTTTTTCTATCATTACATAGACCGGGCTTTACTCTTGACACAAACCTGTCTTACGACCATTGACCGTCGGATGGATCGGCTGCCCAGCATACTCAAAGAGGATGGCTATCACGATGTTCAAGCATTCAAACGGCTGTATGACGACGCCACGATCCTTGTGGAGCAGTACAACCGCGATCTGGCCGTATGGGAGCGGCAAGTCCACGGAGGGCAGCAGCCCCCGCAGGCACCGCCTGAAAAAGAGAGCATCCGAAAGAAACTCTGGGATATGGAAGCGGAGACCAAGCGCCGGAATGACGCACGGCGACAGCAGACCCACCACCGCAGCTATGACTATGACAGAGGACGCTAAGACAGAAGAAAAACCGCAGGAGCCCCTGCGGTGCATACATAGAAATGGCCAGCAAGCATAGTTGCCTGCTGGCCGTTTTGAGGGTGTATTTAATTTGTTTTCCGCTTTCTTCCTGTTAAAAGCAATGCTGCTAACGCCGCACCAGATACGCAC